>Ga0160423_10000024_pt1 | contig 99731 bp, 87 predicted proteins | sample CRUFie14St8metaG_FD_108191 | JGI IMG/M metagenome (GOLD analysis project Ga0160423, IMG submission 108191) | Marine microbial communities from the Costa Rica Dome - CRUD Field 142mm St8 metaG | ecosystem: Environmental > Aquatic > Marine > Oceanic > Photic zone | place: Costa Rica: the Eastern...
ATTGCTGTGTTTCTCCCTCGTCAAATTGGCGCTGATATTTTAGTAACTATCCTTGTATTTTTATCTGCAGTTCTTGCAATCATGTTTAAAACGGGCGGTGGCAAGATACAAAATATTGTTGCAAAAAAATCTTCAACGTCTTATGTGCGTTCCGCCACTATTATTGACTTTGTTTATGCAATCATTCTTTTGGTATTCAAAGAGTGGTCTAATATCCCTATGTCTACAACATGGGTGTTTGTTGGTCTTTTGTGTGGTCGTGAACTCGCTATAGCAACTTGGTACAACCGCAAAATTAAACGAGTCTTTCCTATGATTGCAAAAGATTTTCTTAAAGTAATGATGGGTTTATCTGTATCTGTTGTTATGATTCTTCTTGTTAATCTCTGCAAATAATAAAAATCCCGAAAAAATCTACCCGCGACGGGCAATGCCCGATACCTACTATAGGAGGGTTTGTTATGAAAAACTTTGTTCTTATTTTGTTTTGTTTGTTAATGTCCTGTGGTGGATCCCAACAAGTCGGTGTTGATAACACCGAACTAACTGTTGCTTATGATGGCGTTGTTGAGGCGCGTTCTGGTGGTGCTTATATTGATCTACACACTCTTAAGAGACTTTTAAACGATAAGAGCAAAGATCAGTATTTTATTTTTTCTGACGATATGTGCGGCGGATGTACGTCTTTAAAGAAAAGTCTTCGCGAAAGAAAGTGGATTGATGAAGTGAACCTTTTAAATCTTGATGATAAGTTCGTTCAAGAACTTGCCGGATTAATGAAAATCAGGGTCTTGCCTACGATGGTTGTTGAAAAAAAGAACGACAAGGGTGTCTTAATTTTTGAAGGACCATCTGAAATCATGATGTATCTTGCTAGGAACCTTTAAGCAGGTTCCACGCTAGACATTGGAACACCATATTCTGACTGACTGTGTCCGCCTTCAGCATCCTTTACATATCTTTCAAGATCAACCTTGTCACCTTCAATGTCTTTGACTTGATATACCTCACCTTCATATGTGACGTCATCGCCAACTTGAATGTCTTGATCTTCTCTAAGATCACCAGGTGCTCTTAGTTGATCCATATCAATATCATAAATGGTAATTGTTCTTTCTTCATCTCCGCCATCGATAGCAACTTCGTATGTTTGTCCTGGGTCTATAACATCAATAATCTCTGCAACCTCTCCAGTTTGCAAGGTAACTTGTGCACCTGGTTTTAGTGTCATCATTGCTGCTATACGTGGATCCATCGTTTCGTTAAGAAAGTAACGGGGGTTAACTCTTTTTTCGTTTTGTCCTGTAAATCTTGGCATTTGCTGCCCTCCTTCTGTTTTGGTAATTATACATTATTTGTTTCGAAAGTATGCTATAATTACGTAAATGAGGAAATTAAACAATCTAATTGGCAACACACCAATTATAAGAATATCAGATAATTTATACGCTAAACTTGAAACCTACAATCCCACTGGTTCTGTAAAAGATCGTATGATATCTTATGTTGTACAAAAGGCACAATTGTATGGTGAAATAAAAAAAGGTACAATTCTCTGTGATGCCACGAGCGGGAACACCGGCATTGCTTTAAGTATGGCTGCGGCACACCTTGGATTAACTTGTGTTATTTTTATGCCAAGAAATATGTCCGAAGAGAGAAGGCAAATGATGAAAATATATGGTGCAAAAATAATCGATGCACCTGATGATGACTTCGCTGGTGCTATAACCATGAGAGATGCGTATCTTGCTGGTAATCCAAACGCATGGTCTCCAATGCAATTTAGTAACCGCAGAAACATAGAGTGTCATTTTTTTAACACTGCACCAGAAATTCATAGGCAGGTTGTTTCCTTGAAGAGACCATGGGAAGCATTTATACACGGTTCTGGTACAGGTGGTACCATTGAGGGTGTTCGAAGATACATACAGCATCAAAGATTAAACACTAAAGTCTGCATGGTTAAACCATCAGAGTCTCCTCATGGCATTCAAGGAATTGCAGATGGTAAAGAGTTCTTAGCAAAAGAGAAAGATATGCATGAAGTTATTGAAATTAAAACAGAAGATGCGATTAAAAGAGCAAAAAAACTTGCTGAAGAAAAAGGTCTTTTGGTTGGCATAAGTTCCGGGGCAAACATTCTTGCATCAGAACTGTGGATAGAACAAAACAAACCCATGGGAAACATAGTTACAGTACTCTGCGATAGGGGTGAAAGATATATGTCAATATACGGAAGTGTGTAACTATTTATTATATCATGGAGGGCAGTAATATGAAAAATCAGAAAAAATGTGAATGTTGTTGCTGTTGCGCTTGCTGCTGCAACTGTGCGTGTCATAAGGAGTAGGTAAGTGAAACTTATAATGGAAAATTGGAGGCAGTATATTAACGAGTCTGATGATCTTGAAGAGTTAGACGAAGGTATCAAAGATATACTTAAAAAGGCAGGGATGATTGGTGCATTTGGTGCTGCTGCGCTTGGTGCAGGCGGCGCTGAAGCAAAACCTTTCAGTCAAGACACGACACTACCTCAAAATGCTAGAGAAGTTGGATTGACTAAATATGATAGTGAACACATTGTTCATATAAAGAAAAAGATAAGAGAACAAGTAAGTATTGCTATCGACAAACTCGCAGGACGCCAAGACCAATTAATGAAACTAGACAATGGCAAAAAGGCAGAGGATGGAAATCCAGCGGCGCTTCTTCTGGGTAAACTATTTAAACAAGTAGAAAAAGCACTACCTACTTTTGTTAGTAGCGATGAGGAGATCTACAAGATTGCTGAAGACATTGTTGAGAGAAATCAAGACTTGGATCCTTTTAGCATAAAAAATCAACAAAAAAGACAAGGAACAAGAAAATGAAACTACTATTAGAAAATTTTAAAAAGAATATGAAAGAATTTAGAGGACCAACAGACGATCCTAGTTTCTCAGATCCTGGTTATAACGAACCAGAAGGGTTTGATGAAATGCAAGACCAAGTGTCAGACATGCTCGACCAGGTTATGGGTGGCGAACCCATTAAACTACCCACCGGTGATTTACTTGCTTATGAAGATTTCGGAGATGGCGACGGGCAGTTTATCCTTAACCAGAGCGATGTTTTCGCCAATAGTTACGATGAGGCACAAGAGAAAATTCTTGATATGCTTATGGAAGTTTCAGGATCATTAAATGAGCAAAAAATTAAAGATTTAGTGAAGCAAAAGATTTTAGAGAATCTGGGTGCTGGTGAAACTAATCTTGCACAAGCAAGACTTAAGGGTGCTGCCGGTGCTGCTCAAAAAAAAATGCAAAACCCCGCTGTAGATAGAGCGATTGGCATGGCAACTAAAAGACTTCAGAAAGCACCTGCGCAACAAAAGGTAGATTTTCTTTTATCTATGATGCAAAAAATGGGTATCGAACCAGAAGAACTTCAAGGATTAATGACAAGATTGAAGGCAACCAATAAAAAAGCAATGGACGCTGCAGAAGAAGAAGACGTGGCGGAAGAATAAATATAAAATATATTTGACTTACTTTTAAAAATATGATATGCTTATATCATGGATATAGCGCTAGGAATGATGATTGGTTGTTTCATTACAATTATTTCTATTTTCTTTACTATGAATCATATCATATCTGAAGATAAAAAGAAAAACCTACCCAATCATTACGATATCGAAATAAAATCTAAAGGTAACCACATTAAAGGTACCCTCTACTTAAGAAAGAGGAGGGATAGATTCCATGCTTCAAGATAAAAATTGGCACACTGGATCTAACCGTCAGATCAAATTTGATGAAATTAAAAAGATTATTTTAGATTATATCGACAGAGGAGCAAGAATCTATATTGGTTCTGATTCTTTTATTACTCAGGGTAAAGTATGTTTTGCTTCTACCATCTGCCTGCACGGACCAAGTCTAGGTGGAAGATATTTTTTCTTTAGAGAGAATCTAAAAACTAGTCACTTTCTCCAGTTGGTAACAAGAATCACAGAAGAAACAAGAAGATCAGTTGAACTAGCAGAGATTTTGATGTCGGAATGTCATATTGACCCCACCAATATTGAGTTGCATTTAGATGTTTCACCATTTCAAGCGAACAATGGCACCTCAAGGTTCTCTGAAATGCTCAAAGGATACGTGATAGGGTTTGGACTAGACTGCAAACTAAAACCAAATGCATGGGCAGGGCAAACAATAGCGGACAGACACTCAAAATGAAAGACTTAAACCACATATGCTACGACGTATCCCTCGATAAGTTGATTGAAAACTATATTTTAACAAATTACGCACTCGATACAGTGCTTGTAATACACAACCCATTTAAGTATCAGAAAAGATTAAAAGAAATAGGACTATATTTCGATGAATGTGAAACTTTTTTTGATAAAATAATGGTAGTTTTGGTGGAAGACGTAATGAGTGGGTTAAAGATCATAAATCTTATCAACCCCCACAGCGGACCAGTGTGTACTTTATGGGTTGAGGGTACATATTTTACTGATAACATAGAGGATAAACTTAGGTTCGGCACCTAATTAACAATGATATGACTAATTTTAATAGAAAATGGAGAACTTACCTTGACGAAAGTGAACTCAGCACTGCTGGATTAATGATTCAGAAGGGTTTGCACCCAAAATTTTGGTTTAGAAGGGAACTTGATCCAAAAGTACGTCGTAAATTATTGAAAATTGCGCAAGATGTTACTCAAAATCTTGAAATATATGACTTTATTGATGACATTATCATCACTGGATCGATTGCTGCATATAATTGGCACAATCTTTCCGATATTGACCTTCACATCTTGCTTGATTTTGGTAAAGTAGACAAAAATAGAGGACTCGTTAAGAAATATTTGGACTCTCAGAAGACTTTGTGGAACAAAAATCACGATATCATGATTAATGACCACGAAGTTGAAATATATTTTCAAGAAACTGATGAACCACACGAAGCATCAGGCATATATTCTGTTATGATGGGTAGTTGGATCAAAAAACCAGTAAAAGAAAAGGTTGAGATGGACGTTGTTGCTGCTGAAAAGAAGGCAGATGCTATTAACAACGAAATAGAGACACTTCAAAACCTCTTTTCAAAGAAAAAATATCGTTTGGTCTATGGATTATCAGAAAAACTGAAAGGAAAGATAAAAATGATGCGTCAAAGTGGTTTGGATAAGCAAGGAATCTATTCTCCGGAGAACTTGGCGTTTAAAATCTTGAGAAATAATGGAATTTTAGAAATTTTATCAACACTTAAGTCTCTTTCATATGATAAACTAATGTCAAGCGGTGATGTAAAGATAAAAATCGGATAATAATAGGCATTTTAAGACATTTTATATTTATTTTCAATAAAGTGTAGGTTGTATAAGTTAGAATCGCTCAAAACGCGATTCTCGACGTCTCAGATGTAAAAAATACTCTTACCAACACCTAAAAATGTTTCTATTTATCCTTGTAGGAGAAAAATAACATGCCTTGGAAGCGATTCGGAAAATGCGTCTTTAAAACAACAAAATCAGGTGAGAAAAAAGAGAAAGAAGGTTGCTCTGATACCATCCCAATGGCAAAAAAGTACTTAAAGGCACTTTATGCCAATGCTGATGATGTTTCAGAAGAAGTAAATGAATATTTAAATGAAATTGCATTAACTGAAGCAAGATTTAAAGATGTTAAAGCAAAATATTCCCAATATATGGGAATTGTTGATTCAGCAAGAGATTATTTGGGTGGAAAGTTAGGTGACAAGGGTGTTTCTAAGTACATCCTTTATGTAATGAAAGAAACTCACCGAATGATGGATGAACCTGAAACCAAATCTGAGGTTTTAGAGGTAGGAAAGGACGCCATCATTGCTGTAATGTTTGATCTTATCGATTTAGTGGAAAAGTTTGAAAAAAATGTTTCAAGATTAAAAGAAAAGGACATTTACAGACTAAACGCAAATGAATTAGAAAAATTAGTAGATTCGCTACCCACACCAGAGTCAGAAGAAAAAAGAGAAAGAAGAAAGAAGGCACGAGAAGAGTCTGATGTTCTTTATAATGAAGATGACGTCTTAGCAGTTCGACCACTCACTGAATTTGCCGCAACTTATTATGGAATGGCAACAAGATGGTGTATTTCAGCAACAGACTGCAGAAATTACTTCGATCAGTACACGGCAGATGGAAAAGCGTTTGCCATGGTTATTCTTAGAAACCTTACTCCAGATGATAGTGATTTTTACAAAGCAGCGCTAGTTTATGATAGTGATGGCGAATTTGAATCTTTATTTGATGGTCCAGATGATGAACACTACGACACTAATGGACTTAGAAATGCAATTGCTTTAAATCATAAAAGAACTGGACAAAATCCCTTTGATGATCTTGATGATGAAGAACAAGAAGAGATTAATGATATTTTAAATCAAATTATGGACAATGCCTCTGCAAATATCATGGATAGTCCACCAGATGCTACAGCAGCGTATGAGGAAGCAGCAGATAGAATAGAAGAAGAGTTTAGAGACAGAATAGAGCACGCACACTATTACCATGAAGTAATGGATGAAGGACAGTTGTACTATAGCGGTGGTTTTAATGTTAGCATTGAGACATCTAGATTCGACGAACCTGAACACATGAAGTATCTGAATTATCAAGAAGAGTCTGAAATAGCAGATGACATTAGAACTATGTTAGATAGAGAGTTGTCGGTATACGTTAATGAAGTTGAGATTCAATCAGATGACGATGAGACTGAGTTTCGCATGGACATATATGCAGATGGTGAAGCAACACCAGATGGGTTTGAAAGATACTTGGAAGAATTAGAAGAGTTTGACGGCAAATATAAAGGAATTGTAAGAGTTGTTGAATTAGTTCTCCAAAAGTACGACATCTTACCAAAAGGTCAGTTGGAAAGTTTTGATGACGCTGCTTTTGAAAGAGAAACTGAAAACTTCTCTGTTATTGACCGTAGAGAATACCCAGGTGATGAAGAGATTGTACTCAGATCAGATAGAGAACCTGTTGGTATGCTTTTAACTCCTGAACAATTAGAGTATCTTAACTTCTCAACACCGTATACAACTGGTAGCGGGCGTACATATGGATTCTTTAATCAAAGTCTAAGTGCTCGTATTGCTGGTAAATTAGGCGCTATAAATCAAAAGATTGCAGCGTCTTTGAGAAAGCAGTTACCTCTTCCAGGCATTCCACAAGAGAAAATCAGAGAACTTACCATACCTGAAATGCTTGAGGTAAGAATAGTAGGCGGCGGCGCAAAACCTGGTAATTCAGGTGAAATTTTCCTTATTTTTCAAATAACGGTAGATGATGTCAAGATTACTAAAGAAAACTTTACCATGGTTCTTGATATTATTAAGTTTATTGATCAAAACTACAGTGAGATGGTTGAAGTGGCGAAAAATACTATAAAGATTTTCATAACACAAGGACTCAAAGCAAAAGATGCTGTAGATAAAGAAAAAGCAGCAGCAGAGAAATTGACAAAGATTGATTCACAGGACGGCACTGATCCAGTAAATGAAGTCAATGACTACTTTAAAGAACTACTTAAAACAGAACTTGATCGCAGGATTGAGAGAATGACCATCAAGGAGTGGTTGGACCCGGATATACCTGCTCCATGGGACAGTGACTACGAGGATAAGAAATGAATTTAGAAAAGTTAAAAGAATTGGTACAAGAAGCATGTGATGCATGCGATGCACAACAGAAACCAGGTTTTGGTGGGGAAGAGAAAGCATCTGGTGGTAGAATGGCAAGAACTGACCTTGTTACGATTGCAAAAGATGCACAAGAACTGGTTAATATGTTCGGTGATGATGCAGAACTTCCCGATTGGGTTGAATCCAAACTCACTAAAGCATCAGACTACGTGAACTCTGTTAAAAAATACATTGGTGGCGAGATTGTTCGTCAGCATGGTGGTTTGATGGAAAATACAAATACTGCTAAACTTGCTAGAAAAAAGCAAGATATTGAAGCGATTAATGAAATTATGCTAAACAAAATGCAAGCGTCTGAAGTTCAAGGATTACTCATGACTCTTGAGAGAGATTACGATCACGTTGGTGGTAGTGGTGAAGATGGTGGATTGGAAGAGGGTTTGTCGTCTTTAAAGATGAAGCAAGAAGAGCACATGCAGGCACTTGCATCAGCAGCAACAAGTGGAATGGCGAGATTGAAAGATCCTGCTGGGGTTCATCCTACCGTTCTTGATTACTTTTTTGAAAACAAAGAAGACAAAATGGAGTTCCTAGACGGATTTGATACCGAAATTCAAAGAGAACTTAAACACCATGTAGAATATGAAGAAAGGTTTGCAAGAGACAACCCTAAAGTGGCAGATAAACTAAAGAAAGGCGAAGAGCAACCCAGTTTAGGATTACAAGAAGAAAAGGAGGTTTATCTCCACCTTGAAGACGCAACCTATGACGATGGCGAGATGGTTGAGGAAGACTTTGAATTTTGGTCTGACGTTGTTATGGAAGCAGAATATCAAGGAAGAAAGGTGCAATTAAATAAACCAATGCGTGGCGATGTTAAAAAGTTCAAAGTTTTTGTAAAAGACCCTAGTACTGGTAATGTCAAGAAAGTTAACTTTGGTGATCCAAATATGAGAATCAAAAAATCTAACCCAAAGCGCAGAAAGTCTTTTAGAGCGCGACACAATTGTGACAACCCAGGACCTAAGACAAAAGCAAGGTACTGGTCTTGTAGGAAGTGGTAAGATGTGCATTATTTGTATCGATATTGAAAAAGATAAGTTAACGTTAAAAGAAGCAAGAAGAAACTTTGGTGAAATGTCAAATTCTTTAGGCGACCATGCAGCAGAAGTTGAAGAGATGTTGTCTAAAATGGAAATTGAAGAGTCCTTAAGGGAGTATCTTGAATATCTTGAGGAAACAAAGCATAATGAATCAACTGATTGACGAAATACAGCAAGATTATTTTCAAAACATGGAACTTGTTAACAGGGTTCTTGAAAAGATCAGCGAATATGAACTGATTACAAAACTCGTATCAAAGATGGGTAAAGAGCAGGTTACAGACGCCTTATCTCAGTACATTTCAGAAGAAGTTCAGCAGTATATTAATGAAAGATGCCAAAAGGGATACAAGACCCATGCAACAAGAAAAACTAAAAAGATGTTTGGTAGAACTTATAGAAACTGTGTAAAAGCGGAAGAAAAAGATCCAGCAAAAGGAACAGGCAAAAAACCTAAAGGTTCTGGGCGTAGATTGTATACTGATGAAGATCCAAGCGATACAGTTGCAGTAAAGTTTAGTTCCGTATCCGACATTCAAGATACATTTTCTAAAGCAAGTTTTAAAAATAAATCCCATAAGAGACAGTCACAGATAATTAATCTAGTGCACCAAAGAGTTAGAGCAGCGTATAATAATGCAAAAGACCCAGAAACAAAAGCACGTTTAAACAAGGCATTCGATTATGCCAAGAAGCGAAAAGAGGCATCTAAAGAAAAAACAAAGAGGATGAAAAAAATGACTAACGAAGATATTGATCAAATTATTGAAGAAGAAATTAACAAGTTCTTAGAAGAAAAGAAAGATGCTTGCTATCACAAAGTTAAATCTAGATATAAAGTTTGGCCATCAGCATATGCTTCTGGTGCTTTAGTTAAATGTCGCAAGGTTGGTGCTAAAAATTGGGGTAACAAGAGTAAAAAGAAATAATTTTTCTAGGAGTGTTAACAAAATGAAGATAAGGATGAGGATCTATAAAGACATACAGAAAGCAAAGTCTGATGTTGGTAAGACGAAATGCCCAAAAGCAACTCAGGACCTAAAGTTAAACACCAAAAATAGAGATAGCGCCATTCATGCAGAGCATATTCAATATGGACCTTTAAACGTTGGAGAACCTGGTGATTATTGGAAAGATATTGCAAAATATTGGAACACCACAGAAAAAGCAGCAAAAGCATCAAATTGCAGCAATTGTACTGCTTTTGATATATCCCCGAGAATGAAAGACTGCATGCCAGGTAAAACTTCTGATGAAGATGGTGAACTTGGTTATTGTTGGATGCATCATTTTAAATGTCATTCTGCAAGGGCATGCAGAACTTGGGCTAAAGGTGGCCCAATAAAAGAAGACAAAATATCGTACGACTGGCAAAAGAGGTATGAAGCAAAATGACAAACGAAGAATTAGATCAAATTATTGACGAAGAGATTGAATCCTATCTCAATGAAAAGAGGGACGGCAAAGGTGCAAGCAGTAAAGGGTACTCTCTTCGTGATTGGTTCAAAGGCGGAGGATGGAAACAAACTGGTGGCAAGTACGATGGAAAACCTTGCGCGAGACAACCAGGTCAAAAAACTAAACCATACTGCAGAGATCCTGATGATCGTGCCAAACTAAGTAAAAAAGAAAGAGACAAGCGAGCAGCGAAGAAAAGAAGAGAAGATCCCAATCCAAATCGTCGCGGTAAAGCGAAAAACGTTAGACAAAAAAAGTCTAAGAAATGATATAATAACACTGTTCTAGCAAAGGAGTAAAAATGTTAGCAGATGTTATTGTAGACCTTCAGTATGGCGACTGTGGAAAAGGTAAAGTTGCCAGTCATCTCTGTAAGATTAATGATTATACACACGTTGTGAGATACAACGGTGGATGCAATGCAGGTCATACAATCTACCACAACGGTCAAAAACTGATCACACACCATATTCCTTGTGGGGTTTTACACGGAATAAAATCTATCATTGGTCCCGGTTGTGTTCTTAATGTTGACCAGTTTTTTAAAGAAATAAAAGAATTAGAAGATGTCGGGATTGACACCCAAGACTTGATCAAGATTGCAAGCAACGTCCATATCATTACAGACTTTCATCTTGCGCAAGATCGAAAAGATTCCGAAATAGGTACAACAAAACGAGGTAACGGACCTGCGTATCGCGATAAGTATGCAAGAAGGGGGATGATCGCTTTAGAGATGCCCGATTTGGCACCTTTTATTATCGATATGTATGAAGAATTGCACAACAACAAGGAGCATGATGAAATTAAAGTACTTTTTGAAGGGGCCCAAGGATTTGGTCTCGATATTGATTGGGGCGACTATCCTTATGTTACTTCTTCGCATTGTACTGTGGGTAGTGCAATCCTAAACGGCGTACCACCACAAGCAATCAGAGATGTTTGGGGGGTATGTAAGATTTATGAAACATATGTAGGAGCAAAGGAGTTTCAGGGTATTGATCCAGAATTAGAACTTATTAGAGAGGTTGGTCACGAATATGGTGCTACCACAGGGCGTCCACGACAGACCAACTGGTTGGATTTGGATATATTAAAAAAAGCATCGCGAATTAATGGTGTGACAAAAATGGTAATGAATAAGGTTGATATATTAGACGAGGTACAACACTGGAAGTTGTACGAGGGGATTAATGCATTGGAGTTCAAGAACGGCGAATCAATGCAATCTTACATTAAGACTTATTTAAACGATTACGTACCAAGCATGGAAGTGCTGTTTTCAGGAAATAAGGAAGTTATATAACTATTTAATATTACTTGCGCAGGTATTTTTTTTATGTATGGTGATAAATTTAAAGAAGCAACAAACTCTTTGATGTCTTACTGCCGTGAGCAGATGGGATATGACAAAGATCCAGACGTGCATTATGTTACAGATAGTAACAATGCGAATAATATGCTTGGTTACACTGCACATTACCAACCAGAAAAGAGAATTGTTACTGTATATATTTCCAATCGCCATCCGAAAGACGTATTGAGGTCTCTTTCTCACGAGTTAGTTCATCACGCTCAAAACTGTAGAGGTGATTTGCAAAACACCCAAACAGAGGAAGGGTATGCACAAAAAGACCCACACATGAGAAAAATGGAAGAAGAAGCATATTTAAAAGGCAACATGATGTTTAGAGATTGGGAAGATTCCTGCAAAGAACAAAATATGATATTACCATCTACAATAGGAGAAAATAAAATGAGTGATCAACTGAATGAATTAATTGCTGAAAAGGTAAAAGCAAGACTAGAAGAACAAGGAATCCAAGTTGATGAAGGGTTTCTTGATAGACTTAGAGCAAAAGCAGCGGGATTTGCCGGAGGAGCAAAACAGGCAGGAAAAAACATTGGCGCTCTTGGTCGGGCAGCGAAGGCAGGACTTACCGGTGACGCCGACGCCGCAAAGGGAGAGTTAGATTCTGTTGCCAGCGTTGGTGATGCCAATAAAGCGCAAAAAGTTGCTTCTAGAATGAAAACTGCTTTTAAGCAAATAGGTAAACTGAGTCAGGATATGGTTAAAGACCTCAAGGCACTTGAAATTGAGGATGCACCAGCACTCAGAAGCGTGTTATCAGATTTAAAAAAGGCGCAAACTGCTATTGCGCGAGTTGCAGATCCTGAATCTCTTGCCAAGTATATGGAAAAATATCAAGCTACTGGTACAGGCGGACTTGCTGAAGAGGAAGAAGCAATTGAAGAAGGTGGCGCTGCACAGCGACAAGGCAACGAGGATAGACTTCGGCGGCAAGAACCAGACCGCATTAAAGAAGAAGATGAGATCGAGGAAGAAAAGAAGAAAGGAAAGTTTGATGATGGCGATGGTAAAGATGAAAAGTGTGATTACGTAGACTGCGATGACGAAGGCGAAAAGGACAAAAAAGAGAAAGATGGTGATGACGACAAAGAAGAGAAATCTGATGATAAAAAGTCTGATAAGGATATGAGTAAAGTACCTCCTCAACTTCGCAAGCATGTTGCGAAAAAGAAGGTAAATGAAAATGAACTTGCTGATATTAAGAAAGGTCAAGATTCTATTAGGAACTTAAATGAACAACGAAATCAGAAACTCAATGACGAACTTATGAGAAGGTTGTTGAAGTAATGTCAAAGTTCCAGGACTCAGTTGCAAAACCTCGTACATCCAGAGGTCACAAAAACCTTTTAGATGGTGGTCGCAAAGATTTAATTAAACATGGTCAACCTTTCAACCAAGCAAGACCTGTTGATAAATCTAATGCTTTTGTTGCAAAAGAGGAACACTGTAACGATTCTGATGAAGACTTAGACGAAGCATCTTCAATGTCTGGCGGCAGTGTTGAGGGACACGCCTCTGGTGGGTTTGTTGGTTTAGATGTTGACAAAGAAAATAAAAAACATAAAAAAGATCTTAAAAAGAAAAATGAGGTAATCGAAATGCAATCCAGAGAAGAAATGGTTCATGAACTTAAACTTAGAAGTAGCATCGCAAAAATGCTTGATATTCAAAAGAAGAGAATGATCAAAGAAACCATCTCTAGAATCTCTGCGAACATAAGACTTCGAAGTGTCTTAAGACAGTTGATTAAAGAATCTGATGTTGAAAAGAATCCACACTCAAGTACTGGGATTAACAAATTATCAGTATTGTTAAAAAAGATTGTTCCTACCTTAGAGGACTCTTATAAGACATTGACCACAGATAAATCTCAGCGTGATTCATTTAGAGCACACATACTTAATGCTATTGAGAATGCTTTAAGGCCTGAAAAAGCAAAAGAACTCGCTGATGCTGATGATACTCCTCAAGATCTTGAAGAGGTTGAAATAAATATTAAAGATTCTGACCCTCTCGGTGCCTCAGATGAGGAAAAGTTCATTGATATATCTGACTCTGAAGGAGGTGATACAGAAGAGGAAGAAGAAGATCCGTTAGACTCATTTGGTATCGAGGGGGAAGATTTGACAGGTCGTGATGAAGCATTCGAAGCATTCAATCAAATAGAAAATCAGATTATTGATTCTTTTGGTGTCTTGCAAAATCCAAAAGATAGAGAAGTTTTCTATGACTATCTTTTAACTAATATTAAGATGTATTTTGATAAATTTGAAGATGAATTAGCAGGTATCGTAGCAGAACCAGCGTCAGATTCATATGAAGAACCTGCGGGTGGTGGTGAAGAAGAAGCACCGCCGCCAGAGGATGAAGAGATCCCACCAGAAGAGGAAATTTAAATATTTTCTTCAAAACTGTTGTATTCTAATATTACATGTGCTATTTTAGTCGAGGTGGTTGGGTTAGGAGGCAATGAAGAAAACAAACAAATATCATTCATTACTAAAAGAAATAAATAATAGATTTAAAAATAAAGATTTTGAATATATTGTTTCTAATCTAACTTTGGAAGATTTGATAATCGCAAAGTTAGAACTAAGTGCTAAAGGGTTGAATGAGAAACTTTTCGGATATCCTCTCTATAACAATATCCAACATATAACAAAAGAATCCTTGGTAAGATTTGCTCTAAGGTTCTGCAACTCACAAGAAAAAGCAGCAAACATGTTAGGTCTAGATGTTAGGCAATTAAAGTCATATATTAGAAAACATGGACTAAATATTAATAAAGGAGATGAAAATGAGTAACAGTGTAAGACCTAATGTAGTAAGGATTGTGCCAAAACCATGGGGACAAGAAGTTATATGGGCACAAACAAAAGACTATGTTGGAAAATTAATCACTGTTAATCATGGTCACAAACTTTCTAGACAATATCACGAGCGGAAAGAAGAGACCATATATGTTGTATATGGTACGCTCTCTCTAGAGATTGGCGAAGGTGAAAACATACAAGAACTCCAGTTAAGAAAAAATGAATGCTTTCATATTATACCAGGACTAGTCCACAGATTTTGCGCTCCATATGGAGATGTTGAACTCATTGAGGTTAGCACCCCTTATTTAAATGACGTTGTTAGATTGGAAGATGACTATAAGAGGGTTAAATAATGCCAAGAAGACCAGGAAGTGTAGATGTAGATCAAGTAGATTTCAGTGAACCAGTAAGTCAGGACGTTACGTTTGCTAATTCTGCAAGTTTTGGGAACAATGTCGCTATATCAGGATCTTTGGCAATATCTGCAACAGAAAAGGTTAACAAAAAAGCAATAAGTTTAGATGGAACTAATGATCATATACTGGTATCAGATGAAGATGATTTTAGTTTTACTAACGGTTCTTCAGATGTTGCTTTTTCTTTATCAGCGTGGGTTTATATTGGTGATGTTTCTGCTGATGACGGACCATTCATAGCAAAAGCAAACTTTTCAACTGGAAATACAGAGTTTATATTTAAACATGCAAATGGTACTCTACAGTTCTTTATATATGACCGCGACCAGTCAGCATCAGGTCACCAAATAAGAACATTAGCAAACTCCGCTACTTTATCTGATACTACATGGCACCATGTTGTTGCAACATATAGTGGCAACGGTTCACACACAGGATTAAAAGTATATACTGATGGATCTCAAACTACAGCAACACAAAGCACCCTAAATTCATACACTAGGGTAAGAAACACAGCAACCCCATTAACTCTTGGTGCAACCGAAGACCTAGCAAACGCCAATAGAGTATTTGAAGATAGATTGGCAGACTGTGTTGTTTTTAATAAAGAATTGTCTTCATCGGAAGTTGCAGAACTATACAATTCTGGTAAAGTTATGAATATTCGCAATCATTCTGCGTTTGCAAATGTTATTTCTTGGTGGAAGATGGGCGACGATGAAGATATAGAAGGTTCTGGTGGTATTCGGGATTATGTTTCTGGGCATCATGGAACTTTAACTAATGGCGCTGCAATTATTGATGAAACCGGACTTTCTAGTGACGCTATGGATTCTCTAGCAACCAACGCTTCAGGTAGTTTGGGTATAGGCATCGAAAGTCCCGATGAAACTTTGCATGTTTATGGTAAAACAAAACTAGTAGGACCATTGATACTAAAAGAAAGAACATATGACCCGGATAACCCATCAGAGGGAAGTTCAGTTATATGGATGTCCAATGGCCATGGTACCGGTGATGATGGCGATATTATGATCAAAATCACTGCAGGAGGCGTTACCAAGACTGTTACTTTGGTTGATTTTAGCGCTTCATAGTTTGTTATTTATTACTATTTATGTTTAAGAGGTTTAAGGTATAAGTTATGGGTAAAAAAGGTAATACTAGAGGACTGCGCGGTATTGGGATCAGAAAAGTTGTACCTAATCAAATTAATTTCAATCAGGCAATATCAGGAAGTTTAGCGCTAACTCAAATCACAACTCCATCCTCTGTACCGGATGGACTTGGGCAAATATACTTTAAAAGTGATGGCAAACTTTATTTCAAATCAGATAAATTTGAAGAGACTGATTTATTAGCAGGCAGCAATGGACTTTCTTTTCTTTTTACAACTTCTGTTTTAACTATAGAATCTGATGCAAATTATGGCGATACAGATGAGGATGGTGGCGATTGGCCAGCAAATTTTTCAAACGGTCCATCGGCAAAAGTGGACGCCTCTGTACCAGGTATACCTACATTTACAACAACTGGTCATGATTTTACAAATACAAATAGTGGCGGTAACCCAGGAGAAAATACCTACAGAATAGATGCATCGAGGGCATCGGCAACAACTGATAATGGTACTGATTTAACTGTTGCACTATCTGGACATAATGATGGTAGTCCAACTAACTTTTCTATCGATCTTTCAAATGGATCAAAATCAGTATTAAAACTAAATGTTACTTTAGATTCTAGTAATAACACAAAAATAACTTTAAACAATCTTTCTCAATATGAAAATGCCGCTAATGACCAAACATTCTCTTCTGTAGTTGTTAATATTCCTTTTAAAGTAAATATTGCTGGTACTATTACTACAGTTACAAGGACAATAACAGTACAAAAGATCAGAACAGGACTTGAGGGTACAACATCTAGAACTGTTAATCTAACTGCAACAAAGATAGCATTTGAATATGACCAAAACGGTAATAAAATAGGAACTCCTAGTTCAACAATTACTGCAACCGCTTTAAACACAACAGGACAAGTTTATTTTCAGTTTTTGATTGACGGCGTTCAAGAAGGTAGTGTTATCGCCGGAAGTGTGGTCAATGGCAACTACACTGCTCAACTTGTATATGATGGTACTGATGTACCTGCTCTTTTCACCAATATGCCACAAGTTATCGAGTGCAGAATAAGAGAAGTGACGGGCACTGCTGCTGGTACCATCTTGGCGAGAGACCAAATTGGAATGCTTGGAGTAAAAGAAGGTTCGGGCGCATATCAGGTATATATGGAAAATAGTGCACACGTAGTACCTGCTACTCGCGGTGGAGATGGTAGTGGTGATGCCACCACTTTAGACATGACAAACTCAAATCCTGGATTCATTGCTGTATTTAAGGGGGCAACAAGACTAACACTTGTGACTACCGGAACTCCAACTACGGGACAGTTTAAGGTGACAAGTGTAACGCAATCTCCTGCCAGCAACGCTGGCGGCATATCAACTGTTGACCAGTCGGCTGCAGTTCAAAATGACGGCGGTCCAGGTAATGGCAAGGATGCGATATTTGGCGATCATGGTGATATGGGTACTGCCAACACAGGTATAGTAACTTATACTATTAACTGTGAGAATACTGAAACCCTATCAGTAATACAGACTGTCACAAAATCTATTCAAGGAACTCGCGGACAATCGGGACCAGGCGGCAGCAATGCTAGAGCAGTTGAGTTTACAGTAACAAGTAATACTCCAGTTATCGAATTCGACGATCTGGGAGCGGTTGAAGCAGGAGTTACTCATGCTTCTGTGGAGTTAACAGCAACAACAAGAAATACGACAGGCACAATGACATTCGTATACGAGATAGATGATGTCGAGATAACCAATTCCAATAAAGGAAATCACAGTTTTAGCAACAATGTTTTTACCTACAGTACTACAGGCAAAACATACAACGATTTTCCGGAAAGAATAGAAGTTATTGCCAAAGAAGATGGGTCTGAAGTTGCTAGAGATCAAATAACTTTAATAGCAATAAAACCAGGTTCTGGTGCCTATAAAATATCTATGCCAAACGATAATACAACTGTTACGTCGACTGAAGCAAATGATGGTGCCGGGGATGCTAATATTGATTATTCTAGCACTTCCGATACAATAAGATTGTTTAAAGGAAATGTTCAACTTGAACCAATAATTGGTGGCAGCGGAACTACAGTTATAGGTACAACAAATACTCCGACTGCTGGACAGTTTTCGGTTATTAGTCAAACAGTCACAAATGGAACAGTCACTAGACCAACTCTTACATTGGATGATTCCGATTCAAACGATAAGCATATAGATGCTAGTGTTATGAGTGGGTTAACTAGCGATATTGCTAATATAACTTATGTTTTTAACTGTGAAGGGTTGGCGCAAGAGTCAAGAACAGTTACAGTTGCTAAGTCAAAACAAGGAGTTAACGGAACACCAGGCGAAACAGGTTTGGGCGTAGATTTAGAGATAGAACCTCCTGTTGTTATATATAACGACCTTGGAACAACTCCTGATGTATCCTCTGTTGATATTGTAGCAACAACAAGGAACTTAGGAACTGAAATAGCAAGATCTGCGTTTTTTAATCATTCTTCAGCAAACGCCTTCCGCACGAATGGCAATGGCGGATTGGGCATTTCAGCGATGTCGACTTTCGCAATAGGGTTTTGGATTAAGTTTCCATCAAATGAAACCTTTCCTGCGGGAAATCGATATATTTGTTATTCGACTGAATTAAGAATACATATTACTGGTACCACCCTCGCACTCAATTTTCATACGAGCGGTGTCAACCGACAAGCTATTCAATCCAGTTTCTGGAATACTTCGGATGCTGGGAAGTGGGTTCACGTCTTATTCCAACGCACTGGAAACATTATATATATTTATAAGAATGGATCCCAATTTGCAACTAAGTCTCACGGCGGCGGGAACATCGCGATGGATGCGCTTAATAGTACATTTTATTTGGGGAATGATAATAACAGCGGCAATCCAATCGGAGCAGAGTTATCAAATTTTGTTATTTGGAATACTTTCGGCGGCAATACCCTAGCGCAGCAGCAATACAATAGTGGAAAAGTATTAACATCACCAATTGCAAATGGCATCACATATCGATCTAACGTTCAGGTGTGGTACAAACTTGATGAAGATCAAGGAACAAGTTCTGCTACTACTGCAACAATTATTGATCATAAAAACTCGAAGAACCTGACTGCTTTAACCCAATTAGAAAGCGTATCAAACCCAGGACTTTTTTCAAAATCCGGACCCTCTTATTTTACATTCAAGGTTGGCGGCACGGTGGTAGGGAGTGCAAACCAAACCCTTAACCATGCTACATACACTGTTCCCACCACCTTTGATTCATTTAAAGGTGATCCAAAAAGTGTTATTGTTGAACTAAAAAGAGATAGCCCAGACGTCTCTGTAGAAGCAATAGACCAAGGTGTTATAACAGCAATAAAACCAGGACCTGGAGCACCTTCTGTAATATTAAATAATCCTTTTCATTATTTTAATGGTGTAGACGGTACTGGAACAGTTAGTAGTTTTACAGGAACGGGTACTCAAATACAGGTCATTAAAAATGGTGAATATTTAACTGCAGTGGCACACGACGCCTCGCCTGGCGCGGGACAATTTAGAGTATCTGCTGTGAATACTCCAAGTGTTGGAGTGGTACCGCCAGAAGTTGATACTTATACTCTTTCTGATACTGAAACTTCTGGTCACAACGATACAGTAACTGTTGGAAATATGACTGCGCATGGTAGTAATGTATTTTCAAAGGCAAACGGACAGTTTACAGAAGTACTATACACTGTTAATATAGAAGGCACGGATAATGCCTCTACAGTGATTGCTAGACAAAGGTTTATAGTCCAAACTTCAGGTGCAGATGGTAATCCAGGTCTCAATGCAGGTTTGGTTGTGAATATAGACCCTCCGCTCGCCGTTGTTCAAACCGATAGATATGGTACGCCATTAACAAATGCGCTAGACGTAACGGAAACTGTGATAACAGTTGCAGATACAACAACTGCCAGCGACACTCTTTTGGATGCAACAGACGTAGCAATTGATCATCCAGATCGTTCAAATAACACATACAATGTTATAGGTGCGAACGCTACTCTTACAACCACTGAAACAAATAACTACTCTTATCCTGGTGGTTCATTAACTATAACATCTGGGCAGAATAGATCCGGCGCTAACGTAGATTCAACAAAGATAGAAAAACTCGCAACAATGACAACCAACGCGGTTGTTCGAGTGTTTGACATTCAAGTAAAGAATAGTAACGGCGATGATTTTAGACTTCAAGCAGTGCAACAAATAGTAAAAGCGGTCGCAAATGTAGAAACATTAACACCACAAATAGGAAAACCAATCGTACAGTTTGTCAGAACGAACTACCAAACATACACCCCGGAGATATCTGATTATAGTGATGGGGCAACGTTTATAAAATTGTGGAAGCAGACTGGGGTAAACGACCCAGTACTTGTTCAACCGGCAGTTTCAAGTGATAATACAACCACCGCTCTCGCCGACAACTTGATGCCAAATGACACCTACAAAATTTTGGAAGAAGAAACCGGGAACACCTTGTTTCCTATAATCAATGTATCTAGAGGGCAATTAACATATAGAACGGGCGCACAAGCACGGGTTGAGGTCGGTGCACCGTCCAATTATCTCAATTCATCATTTCCTGCCCCTCTGGTAATATCTTATAAAATAAAATACAAAGACACCGCTGGCAATTTTCATTTTATCCCGTTAACACAAACCGCGCTGGTGTCAGATAGCACACCGCCAGAGTTTACGTTTCAGATTAGAAGTCACTCACGTTTAAATGATGAAGACAGTCGTAGTTTGTTAGATGATGTCCAAACTCCCGGTTCGACCTCCTTCAATGACACCCATGTCATCTTACAGAGATCCCCCGGAAATTTCTCAGCTGCTGTAGCAGGGTTCCACCAGCCGATCGGAGACTTTAAACAACCTATTGGGACAGTTTCTACACATGAGATAGATGACATCGTACAAAACAATCTAGGTGACATCTTTCGCAATGGTTCGACCCGCGACCTCGGGGAGTTGTATCAATCGAACAAGAAGAGATTTCAAGATTTCGATAGTTTAACGAATACGGTCTCACAGAGATTCCAAAGAGCGGACGGTACGAAATACTCTAGTGCGTCAGACATAAATGAGGCGTTTGTTAGAGCCTCATTTTGGTATCCGGGACGCCTTGTCCGACTCACAGGTGCAGCCGCCGGACAAGTTAGGTTTAGGTCTATGTCTTGGACTGGGACTCAACATAATAATCAAAAGCAGTTTAAATTTGGATTAGATTTGTATAAATTTAATATGTCGGGGTATCTTTCAAACAATAATGGTGATATAAACCCCACATATCTTGGATCGTTCAAATTTGGTACCAACTCTACTGTCGACGGCGATCTGGGCGATCCAAGTGGCACGAATTCTAACCACGGATCTTACTTTCACGTTGATTGTTCAAGCGGTGGATCCAATCGGACGAGATCAATTGTTGGTATGGAGAGATATTCAGGTGATACCGATCCATCAATAGATACTTCAAACGCGATGATTGTAACCGCGCTTGAATCCTTGATGTTTGTGATGTATTTTGACCGTAAAGGGACTTTCCCTAGTGATTACAATTTTGGCGTCAAATCCGATGGAACCGATCTCGATAGAGGTGCTGTGCCGCAATCAGGAGAAATAAGAGTTATAGTTGATTTTAACTATTATCTTTTATAATCAAACAATAGACGCATTTTGTGTTATACTAATGCCATAAGGAGATTCAGGCAGTGACAGAAGAAAAATCAACAAGAAAAAGGGGTCGTCCAAGAAAAAACCCTAACGCCCCCGCTCCTGCAAGACGTCGCGGCCGCCCCAGAAAAAAACCTGTAGAGGTAGAGGAAGCACCAAAACAAGAACTTAGTGAAGAACAGGTAACATTACTTTTAACAAATTATCTAAAAGGCGTTGAAGGCATAAAAATAGATTGGAGTTCTGTAAGAAAGATTCATCCAAACAAATACATCTATCAAGTTATAGTAGATAAGTTAAGTATGAAGTTTTTGAATCAACTTCAAGATATACCACTTGTTAAAGATGTTTTCTTTTTCTCAAAAGTTGGTACTGGAAGTCACGGTATAAATCTTTTGTTTAAGGTGCATATTGTATTTGATGTATTGTAGGATTTGATAATATGGCAAGATATAAAAATAGAATTGACAAGTTGAAGATTGATATTGAAGAGTTGGAGATCAAGATTGCAAAAGCGGTACACAACAATAGACCCGCGATGGCAAAAAGATTAAATATGATTTTAGAAAAAGAAAAGATTAAACTAGAGAGGTGGTTAAGGGTATAGGTTTTCTTGTATATATTTTTTTAAAGAATCATACCTAATCGCAATCGTTAGATGCTTAAACTCCATATTTGCTGCAAATATTAACCCAACCAACTCTCCCTTTGAATTCAGAACGGGAGACCCTGAACTACCCCCTATCGCTGGAACTGTAAGCAAAGAGTGGTGCTTTCCTAGTGGTCCACTATAATAACCCTCAAACAGTGGAACAGTGGGCGGATGGAAGAACCCAGTCGGAGCAGCAACATTGTATACCTTATCTCCTATCATTGGACCTTTAAGTGCTAAATGTAGTTTTGGCATGCTTATAATGCCGTCACTTTCAAGAATGCATAAATCCAACTCATTGCCGTTTAGATACTCCTTAGATATATTTTTAACCGTTACATCATGGTATATGTTTTTAATATTTTGAACTTTGAATTCCATTTTTGTAGAAGTAACAATATTCTTAAGAGCACCTTCCACCTCTGAGTGACAAACGTGCGCAGCAGTTAAAATATAGGTTTTTGATTTCTTATGACCGATTACCGAACCCGATCCTACAGAATAAAAACTCTCACTACTACAACTCGAAGTTTTATTATCTCCCTCAGAACAAACTTGTACTGTCATCTTGGTATGAATCTTAACAAAAGAGTCAACTGGAAACCTTGTGTGCGCTGTTGATATGCATGAATTAAGGAAAAAACAGCAATAAGATAAAAATAAAATTTTAATAGTATTCATATTATCCTCTATACTAACTATAACTAATAAATAAATATTTTTTTAAAAGGGGAATATAACAATGGTTAAGACTATAGTCTTTGTGGGTGCCCTGCTTTGTGTAGAAGCAGAACAAAAAATGGTGTGCCAAAACAAAGATACGCAAAATACAACAATAACTTTTCAAAGAACAGTTACAGATTGGCAAAAAATAACCTCACAAACTAATTATAATGGTAATCAAGAGGTGAAAATTGAAAGAAAAAATACTTGTCCTGGACACAAATGTCCTTTTAACTGATAGCAACTCTATATTAAATTTTGAAGAAGCAGACATCGCAATACCTTTAAAGGTTTTAGATGAGATAGATAAACATAAAAAACGCCAAGACTCAGTCGGTATGCATGCAAGAAGCATTATTAGAAAACTTGACCAACTAAGAGAGGATGGTAATCTTTTTGAAGGTGTCGACATCGGACCTGGTAAAGTTTTTGTAAAGGGGTATGACCCTTTCAAACTACCAGACGACCTAGATATTGAGAATCCAGATAATCAAATCATCGCTACAGCATTAAGTTTAAAAGCGGAAAACGAGGAAAGTAACGTTGTTCTTGTTTCTCGCGATATTAACATGAGAGTTAAATGTGATGCTCTAAACATTGCTTGTGAAGACTATTCAAACGACCAGGTTGTGGAAGATATTGAAGGTCTATACACCGGACTTGCCGAGTGTTTAGTTGACGATCAAATGGTTGATTCTGTTTATAAAGATGAGGGAGTCTACATAGATCCCGATGAGGCAGACTTGCAACCAAACCAATTTGTTATGCTAATCAGTAACTCAAACGAAAAGAAGAGTGCTCTTGTGAGGTTTACAAGTTATGATAAACCTGTAGAAAAAGTCGATTCATTTAAAAAAGGTATTTGGGGTGTTCGCCCTAAAAACAAAGAACAAAACTTTGCACTAGATTTGTTAACAGATCCTGATATTCCTTTAGTTACAATAATCGGTAAAGCAGGTTCTGGTAAAACTTTACTAGCACTAGCATGTGGACTGCAACAATGTTTTGGTGAAACTGCAAACGATAGAAAATATTCGAGAGTTATAGTTACAAAACCTGTAGAACCGGTTGGAAAAGATATTGGTTTCCTGCCTGGCACTATGGAAGAAAAGATGATGCCATGGGTTGCTCCAATACAAGATAATCTAAAAAATCTTATGGGTAATGATAAAGTTACTCTCGACATGTACATGGACGAGGGAAAGATAGAAGTTGAAGCAATGACTTTTATTCGTGGTCGATCTATCGCTAATGCTTTTATTATTATTGATGAAGCACAAAACATGACAAAACACGAAATCAAAACTGTGTTAACTCGTGTAGGAGAAGGAACCAAGATTGTTTTAACAGGTGATATTGAACAAATCGACAACGTATACCTTGACGAAACAACAAATGGACTTACATATGTAATAGATAGATTCAAAGATCAGTGCAGCGCTGGTCACATTACTTTGGTTAAGGGAGAGCGATCAAAGGTTGCAACCCTTGCTGCTAGATTGTTATAGGAGAAAAAATGAAGGAAGAAGATTTGACAACACTTAATAATGTTGCTCAACCAGACAACAAATTAAAAGAATATATTATAAACTACACAGGGGAAAAGAAAAACCCAACGGACGATCAGGTTACTTTGGAGATGATTATAGACATTATGGCAGAAGAATTTCCAGAGTTGATTCTTTGTATGTCAGAAGAAAACTGGGTCAGAGGATACCAGCAAGCATTGACAGATGTAGACCAGGGAGAAAGATATCTCAGAGAAAGTAATGCAGAACTACATCAAGAATAGGAGAAATTTAGATAAAGGAAGTTTCTTGACGCATTCTGCTGTCAATATTGTAGTAAAAGATAACTTAACATTTGATCTGGAAGTTGAAGATATAGAATCTGTCATAGATATTTTTCCACGAGCGATAACAAGAAATCTAGATTACATTATATTTGGCAACTTTGATTTCTTAAGAAAGAAAAACTATAATGCAGCATATAAGGATGGCGCAATTTATGTACTTAACACCCAAGAAGATAACTCTGATGTATTAGATGATATCGTACATGAGATAGGGCACAGTGTTGAGGATAACTATGGCGATGTTGTGTATGGCGACGGTTTGCTTGAGCAAGAATTTCTCAAAAAGAGAGAAATACTAAGAGTAGAACTTTCAAAAGAAGGAATAGACATACCAGAAAATGTTATGTCAAATCCGGAATATCAAGAACGTTTGGATATATTTTTTTCAGAAGATATCGGTTATCCAAGGATGACTTCTATTGTGCAGGGAATATTTTATTCTCCATATGGCGCAACCTCTTTGCAAGAATATTTTGCAAACGGATTTGAAGCACATTATTACCACAAAGATATTTACCTTCAGAAAGTAAGTCCAGTTTTGTACAGTAAAATAAAAAAGTTAGAGGAGATTTATGATGAATCATGAAATAAAAGAAGAGGGAAATAGAATCACCATCAGGGCATCAGTCAGGACAAGGCGCTTTGCTAGAGAACCGATAGAAGCAGTAAATACGAAAGATATACTTGCAATTTTAGAATCAAACGGGTATAATCTAGATAAATATAAGGTTATAAAGGAAGGTAGTTGTACAAACTACAAACCAGGAACTCGAACAAGTTCAGAGTGGGTACTGGAACTAAAACAAGAAGAGAAAGAGGAAGAAGTTGTTAAAAGTTCTAAACAATCAAGATCTAGGCGCTCAAGGCGAGCAACAAAGAGTCAAGAAGATAAGTTACTCCGAAATGAAAATTTGGGCGGAGTGCGGACACAGACATAAACTAATCTACATTGATAAAATCAAGAAGTTTCAAGGTAATGAATATACTGCTTTTGGAACTGCCTTGCATTATGTTTGTGAAAATATTGTTGTTGATCACTCAAAGGTAACCGAAGGCAAGAACATATTTCAACAAAAGTTTTTGGATGAACTAAGACAACTTAAATCTACAGGTTTTGAGTTAAATGGCAAGATGATCCAAGACATGAGAGAGCAAGGTAACAATATCGTAGAATTTGTTCTTCCTGAACTTTCTAAATATTTTGGAGAATATGAGGTAGTTTCAGTTGAAGAACCTATTTACGAACCAATTACAAACTTTGATACTGATTATAAATTCAAAGGTTTTATCGATCTGATCCTAAAGACGTCAGATGGTAAATATCACGTTATAGATTGGAAAACTTGTTCCTGGGGATGGAACATGAAAAAAAGATCGGACAGTTTAGTAACTTATCAATTAACTTTATATAAAAACTTTTATTCTTTAAAGTATAATATTGATGTAAAGGATATTGAAACTCATTTTGCTCTTCTTAAAAGAACGGCGAAGAAAGACAGAGTAGAGATATTCAGGGTCACCAGCGGTGTTAAGAAGATGTCTAACGCCCTGGAACTTTTAGAAAAGGCGATAAGCAATATTGATAGCGGTAAATCTTTTAAAAATAGAATGTCTTGCAAGTATTGTGAGTTTTACAAGACAGAACATTGTAGGTGATAGATGAAAAAAATAAAAGTGTTTTGTTTGGCGGATAGTCCTCTTGCTCCATCTGGAGTCGGAACGCAAACAAGATATATGATAGAAGGACTACTACAAACTGGAAAGTTTCAGTTTGTTTGCTTTGGGGGTGCTATTAGGCATCCCGACTACAAACCAATCAGAACAGAAGAGTACGGTGATGATTGGTTGATTTATCCAGTAGATGGATATGGAAGTCAAGAGCAGGTCCGTGCTTTGCTTAAAGCACAGAAACCTGACATTGTTTGGATTATGACAGACCCTAGATTTTGGGGATGGTTATGGGAGATTGATAATGAGGTTAGATCTGTTGCTCCTTTGGTGTATTATCATGTTTGGGATAACCTTCCTTACCCTACATTCAATAGAAAGTGGTACTTATCCAACGACGTCATTGCATCAATTAGTAAGGTGACTCACAATATTGTAGAAAACGTAGCGCCGGAAGTTGACTTATTGAGAATACCACATGCAGTTAACGATAACGTTTTTATAAAAATTGAAGATTCGGCACTAATCAAAAACTTTAAAAAAGAAAACTCCATTGGCATTGATAAAGATGGAAACAAAAGATTTACTTTTTTTTGGAATAATAGAAATGCAAGAAGAAAGCAGTCTGGTTCTTTGATTTTTTGGTTTAATGATTTTTTAGATAGAGTTGGTAGAGACAAGGCGTGCTTAATAATGCATACAGAACCAAAAGATCCCAATGGACAAGATTTGGTTGCCATTAAGGAAAGACTAGGGTTAGATGATGATCAGTTCAAACTATCAACAAATAAATTATCAATGCAACAGTTGTCAGTCCTTTATAACGCAGCAGACTGCACTATAAACATTTCTGATGCAGAAGGTTTTGGATTATCAACACTTGAGTCTCTTGCAACCGAAACACCCATCATCGTTAATATGACTGGAGGACTTCAGGAACAGGTCACAAACGGTGAAGAGTGGTTTGGGTTCGGCATAGAACCGTCCTCAAAAGCGATCATTGGTTCTCAAGAAGTTCCTTGGATTTATGAAGACAGAATTGATGGTAAAGACTTGGTTGATGCTATGGTTAAAATGTACGAAATGCCAAAAGAGGATAGGGAAAACATGGGTAAGCGCGGCCGCCAACATGTTCTTGATAACTATAGCATGAAGAGATACATTGAACTTTGGAGAAAAACTTTAACTGAAGTTCATGAAAAGCATGGTTCTTGGAAAACCAAGCAAGGCAAACTTTGGAGTTTAAATAAAGTAATATGAGTAGAATAAAGATATTAGTTACAGGACCTGCTCTTACGCGTTCTGGTTACGGTGTGCACACTCGACTTGTTCTTGAGTCGCTTAAACAAAGAGAGGAAATGTTTGATATCTACGTTAATCCTCTTCGGTGGGGCGCTACTGGTTGGTTGTTGGATGAAGATCCTTTTCTTGGATGGATTCACAAAAGAGTTGCAAAGTTTCAGCAGTTAAGTGAAGAGAATCAAAAGTTTGACATCCATATTCATGTTGGTATTCCTAACGAATTTGAAAGAAAAGCACCCTATGCAGTTTGTGTTACTGCAGGCATTGAGGCAACCAAGGTATCTCCTTCATGGATAGAGAAATCATATAGTATCGATAAACTAATTGTTCCTAGTAACTTTGCAAAATGGGCATTTGAAAATACTTTCTATGAAGGTCAAAAATCTGACACAAAAGAACCTATGAGAGTTGGGTGTGGGGCACCTGTTGAAGTTGTTAGTTACCCTGTTCGTGAATATCACGGCAATAGTATCGATCTAGAACTTAAAGATGATTTTAATTTTCTTTGCGTCGCGCAATGGGGAATAAGAAAGAATCTAGAAAATACTATAAAGTGGTTCTTGCAAGAGTTTAAAGATGATGAAGTTGGTTTGGTGATCAAGTCAAACATTGCTAAAAACTCAACACCCGACAGAGAAGAGTGTTTAGAAAGATTGAATGCAGTGTTTGATGAATTTAAATCTTCTAAGTGTTCTTTATACTTGTTGCATGGCGAAATGTCAGATGAAGAGGTTGATGCAATTTATAAGCATCCAAAGATTAAGGCAATGGTATCTACAACTCATGGTGAGGGTTTTGGATTGCCTCTTTTTGAGGCGGCATACAATGGACTTCCGGTTGTCGCACCTGGGTGGTCTGGACATATGGATTTTTTATATGCACCGGTAAAAGACAAGAAAACAAAAAAAGTTAAAAACAAACCTTTGTTTGCTAAGGTCGACTATTCTCTTAAGCACGTACAGAAAGACGCAGTTTGGAAAGACATACTTGTTAAAGATGCAATGTGGTGTTATCCATCTGAAAGAGATTTTAAGCAGAAGATTAGAAAAGTTTATTCTGATAATGGAATGTATAAGTCTTGGGCAAAAACACTGTCAGATCATCTAAGGTCTGAGTTGTCGCTATCGAATATTCTAGAAAAGATGCTACAAACTCTAATCCCAGAAAAGTGGTTGGTTAAACCAGAGTGCTTTTTTGTTAGCGATTTGTTTGTAGAAGATTATGTAGGCGGCGCTGAACTTAGTCTGGAAACGATTATTGACTCTGGCCCATACAAGAAAGTTGCTAAAGTTAGGTCTGCTGAACTTACAACTCAACTTATTGAAAACAACAAGGATGCCAAGTGGGTATTTGGGAATATTGCAAACCTGTCAAATGAAATGTTGAAAAACCTTGCAGATATGGATTTTAAATACTCGTTCGTTGAATTTGATTACAAGTTTTGTAAGCATAGGAATCCAGAACTGTACAAGATGGTTGAGGGAACTACATGTGATTACAAAAATACTGAAAGAGGTCAAACTATGACAAACTTTGTAAATCGCGCAAGTTCTGTATTTTTTATGTCTGAAAAGCAAAAAACTATTCATTTAGAAAGTTTGCCAAATATTAGTAACGAAAACCTTTTTGTACTTTCATCGTTATTTAATGACGACTTTTTTAAGTTTATTGAAAATGTTAAAAACAAAACACCAAAAAAGAATGATAAGTGGGTTGTGTTAGGTTCGAGAAGTTGGGTCAAGGGACTCAATGAAACGGAATCCCACTGTAAAGAAAAGGGGTACGATTACGATGTTTTGTGGAACTTGCCATATGGACAGTTCTTGGAGAAGTTGGCAGAATCAAAAGGTCTGTGCTTCAAACCCTCTGGATTAGATACTTGCCCAAGAATGGTAATAGAGGCAAAACTTCTAGGGTGTGAGTTAGATACAAATGACCTTGTACAGCATAGTGATGAATCGTGGTTTAAGGGATCTTATGATGATATTGTAAAATATCTTAAAAGCAGACCTGCATTTTTTTGGGATAAGAGTTTTGCATGAAAACACACTTTACTATAATCATTCCTGCTTATAACTGTGAGCGGTGGGTAGAGTGGAACCTAAATTCTGCTTTAAGGCAAGACTATGAGGATTCAAGATTCGATATTGTTTATGTTGATGACTGCTCTTCTGATAGCACACGATCAGTAGTAGATAAAATACTAGAAACTTCTAGCAAGAAAATAAAAGTTATTTCAAATGTTAAAAACGAGAAAGCATTGTACAATCTGTATACCCACATCCATTCGGCAAAAGATGGATCAGTTATTATAACTCTCGACGGTGATGATGCGCTCGCGGGAACTAACGTTTTAGAAAAATTAGATAAGTTATATCAAGATCCTGACTGCTGGATGACAGTAGGGTCTTACATGCAGAATGATAATTACAGTGTAGTCTCACCCGTAGTATCAGAAGGTTATTGGAAACAAAACATAAGAAAAATACCTTGGTCTTTTTCACACCTTAGAACGTTTCGCAAAGAACTGTTTTGTAAAATCAAAAAAGAAGATTTGCTAGACTTGGATGGCGGGTTTTATAAATGCACTTTTGACCGCGCTATGATGTACCCGATGGTTGAGATGTCCGGTAAAGATAAGGTTCGCTTGATTGGAGAGGTGCTTTACATTTACAATAGGTTGAATCCAATATCTGTGGATAGAGTGCATAGACAAGATCAACTTAGAATAGAGCAGCAAATTTCAAATAAGCAACCCTATCAAAAAATAGAGAGTTTATGAATATATTCTTAGATAATGTTAATTTAAACTCAACCAGTGGTCCTAACCATTTTGCCAAGAAACTAAAAAAATATATGGAACGTCAAGGTGATTCATTTATTCATGAACACCCCTTTGATGCACAACTTACTTTTATCCAAAGGGTCAATCTAATGGCACCAGTGTTTCAGAGATTGGATGGTATTTATTTTAATAGTGAGCAGGATTATAAGTCAATGAATGCTTCTATACTAAGAACTTACACAGAAGCAAAGGGAGTGATATTTCAGTCCGAGTTCAACAAGAGGTTGACGTTCAAATATTTTGGCGAGCACGATAACAGCGCAGTTATTCATAATGGTGCAGATCTGGAACTAATAAATCAAGTTAGACCCCTCAAAAACGACGTTCTAGAGCAGTTTGATAGTGTTTGGTGCTGTGCTTCATCTTGGCGTCCACACAAGCGTTTAAGGGGCAATATACGCTATTTTTTAGAGCACTCAAGCAGTCGGGATTGTTTGGTGGTGGCGGGACAAGTGCAAAAAGAAGATGTAATCAAGCATGAAAGAATATTTTACGTCGGCAATGTCGATATTAGCACTCTTTTTGCCATATATAAAAAAAGCAAATATTTAATTCATCTTGCATATCTAGATCACTGCCCGAATGTTGTAGTTGATGCAGTTGCTTGTGGTTGTCACGTAATATGTTCTTCGTCAGGTGGCACAAAAGAAGTTGCAGTTGGTGGCACCGTTATTGAAGAAGATGAGTGGGATCTTGAACCATTGCGACTTTACAATCCCCCTGAGATAGATTTTACAAGAAAAAAACAAAACGATTTTAATACTAATATTGATATGACTTACGTTGCATCTCAATATCATAAGTTTATGGGAGAATAAAATGAAAACAGTTAGCGTAGTAAAGTATTTTGAAGAAATGGGGTATGACTGGAAAAGTGATAGAGACAGTATTGAACATATTTTAGAACTTACAAAAACCAGACCAAAAAACAATCCACCTGAGAAGTATGTGCCATCCGCTGGTGTTGAGCAAACTTATTTGGTAAAGGCAATAGCAGAAAATATTGGTGTCAAAAACTATTTTGAGATAGGTACCGGACGAGGCACATCGTGCTATGCAGTCTCTCTTTTGCCTCACGTTGAAAACATTGTTACGGTAGATATAGTTTCGCACTTTACAAAAAAGAATGAGGCAATCAATTCAAAACCAGTAGTTGTATCAAATGCAGACTTGTATGAAATGATTAAGTTTGAACAGAAAGATAAGATAAAATTTAAGCATGTATCTGAGTTGCCGTATATTGTAGAGGATTACGAACAGGAGATGGATCTGGCATTTGTAGATGGCAATCACACAGACTATAATGTTGTTATGCAAGATTATCTTAATTGTAAAAAAGTATTGAAACCTGGAGGAACCATTATATTTGATGACTACCATCCAGAAAAGTTTATTGTAAAACAGGTTGTTCATGATATTTTGGAGCAAGACAAGAATATTGAAGCAACGCTAGTTTGTGTGACTGGACACATATTTGAAACAGATAAGAAAAAGACTGATAGTGGAATGGTAGTTTTTAAAATATAGGAGAATGTGACTTATGGGTTTAGGTGGATATTTGACATGGACAGCAGCAGTTAGAGAGATCTCTGAAAATAAGTTGGATGATGATACCAAGATTGTTCCTTGTGAGATGCATGGAGGTCGAGTCACAAAGATCGTAAAAAGTCCAATATTTGAAAACAACCCTTATGTTTACAACGAAAATACGGATAGTGAAAAGAAGAAATTTCTTTTACCAATGAATCTCCATGAAACAAACTATTGCAAAAAAGACACTCCCACACGAGCACACCAGAGATATGATAAACACATAATAGGACAAATCTGTGAGTATTATGGTATAGACAATCCAGATTTAAGATGCGAATTATATTTTACCGACCAAGAAAAATCAAAAGTCAGCAAAATACTCAAGCGTTTACCAAAAAGATTTATTGTTATAGAACCACACTCAAAGCAAAACTACACACCAAATCGAAGGTACCCATTTGAAAAGTGGCAAAAAGTAGTAAATTCCTTAAAGGATGACATAGACTTTGTACAGATAGGTCGCCCTGGGCAAAGGGTTTTGGACAATGTGCACTCTTTACTCGGAGAAGTTACTTTTAGAGAGGCAGCAATAGTTATACAGAACTCTGATTTATTTGTTAGCACCGAAGGCGGATTGGGTCATGCCGCAAATGCAGTAAGAAAAAAATCTATTATTGTATTGACAGGATACCAAGGATATGATATGGTTGCTTATCCTGACAATGTTAATGTAGATATCTCTACCCATGGTCCTTGTGGATTGAAAGTAGAGTGTACTGAGTGCAAGGAAGATGCTGATAACCATGATGAGTCTGAAATTATCTACAACATTAGAAAGTGTTTGGAGTTGTATAAATGAGTAATAAAAAGATAATCGTGTTGGCGGCAGATCATAACGGCGTCGAAAGAAAGGCAGAGTTAAAAAAGTTTCTTTCAAGTGAGGGGTATTTTTGCATTGATCTAGGTCCTTATGTATCAAGCGAAAGCGTTGATTATGTTGATTATGCAGATCAACTTTCAACTATTGTGTCTTCAGGCGAAGCGCCAAGAGGTATACTTATTTGTGGCACTGGAGTTGGCATGAGTATTGTAGCAAACCGACATAAAGATGTCAGAGCAGTTCTTGCGCACAACTTTATGACAGCGAAGAAGTCACGAGAACATAACGATTCGAATGTTTTGTGTTTGGGTGCTTGGATATCTTCTCAGGAAGACACAAATCAAATGACTCTTGATTGGGTAAATGAGTCATGGGGTGAAGGTAGACACGTTAAGAGAGTTGGAAAGATAGATAGACACAGTGGTATAGTTCTTACTAACGGCGTTTTCGATGTCTTGCATAAAGGTCACATAGAGTTGTTGAAGTTTGCAAAATCACAGGGGCAAAAGTTGGTGGTTGCAATAGATTCTGATATCAGGGTAAGATCTATCAAAGGAGAGTCTAGACCTATCAATTCCGAAGAAGATAGAAAGAGGTTACTTGAGGCGATTGAGTTTGTCGACGAGGTTTTGATTTTTAACAGCGAGTCGGACCTAAAACAACTATATGAAGAAATTGTCCCATCCTGTTTGGTTAAAGGCGGCGAGTGGACGGCAGATGAAGTTAGGGAGAGGGATGGTGTTAGTGATCAAATAGATATTAAAATATATCCCATATATGGAAATTACTCTACAACCAACACTTTGAGAAAAATTAAGAACATTGAGACAACTGAAAAAATACAATAGAAAAGTTTTATTGATAGGGGATACCATAGTAGATAAGCACGTATATTCTACTGTCTCCGGTTTATCTTTAGAGTCTCCAACCGTTAAGTGCAATTTCAACAAAGAAGTCATACAACTTGGAGGGGCAGCAAACGTTGCCAAGCACATGAGTCACCTCTGTAGTGAAGTTACCTTTGTAACTTCGATGAATCCTTCCTATAATGTGCCTGGAGTAAACACAATAAATATAGAAAGTGACACATACAATACGAAAACAAGACATTGGATATCTCGTGGAGATCACACTTACAAGTACCTACAGATAAACAACACCAATCAGAATGATTTGAAATATAGTTTACAGGATCTTGTAATCGAAGAATACGATGTCCTTGCTATATCTGACTATAGGTGTGGGTTGGTGACGGATAATATTGTTGAAGAAATACTAAAAAATAAGTTTAGCAAAAAGAAATATGCTGCGTCACAAGTATCTTCCAAAGAAAACAATTATGATAGATACCAAACATTCGACTGTTTTGTTATGAACAAATCTGAAGCAATGAGTTACACCAAGTCAGAGTTTCCTAATTTTAAGTCTTTTGCAGATCTTAAAGCGAAAACAGTGTATGTAACAATGGGTGCAGAAGGTTGTACACTGTATAACGCATCTGGATTTCACCACTTTCAGGGTAAGATTGCATCTGTGAGCAATACCATAGGGGCAGGAGATGCTTTCTACGCAGCGTTGTTATCTTCTGGTGGAGATGTTAACTTTGCAAACAGATGGGCATCCTACTATGTATCTAGAAATATAGATGATGAGGTGACCTTAAGAGGGATGTTTGAATATGAAGAAGCAGTGCGTTGATGCGAACAAGAAAATAAAAGAACTAGGATTAGTAAAACTTACTTGGGGAAATGTCTCATTGTTGTCCGAATGCGGCACTTTAGTTTACATCAAACCATCCGGAGTGGCATTTGAAACAATGGTTGAGGATGATATATCCGTTGTTAATCTAAAGACCGGCGAACTTTTGGAAGGAAAGAAGCAGTCTGTAGACACAAACATACACCTTGAAATATACAGAGAATTTGATGACGTCAAGTCGATAATACATACTCACTCAAAGTATGCAACGTCACACGCTCAAGCTCAAACACCGATAAGGTGCTTGGGAACAACACATGCAGATTATTTTGATGGCGACATTCCTGTAACTAGAAATTTGACAAAGAATGAAATTGCAACAAACTATGAAATGAATATAGGAAAGTGCGTTGTAGAGTGGTTTCAGGAGAACAAGAGTCTTCCGACACGAAAAGGCGCAGTTTTGTTGCCTAGTCATGGAGTCTTGACGTTTGGCAAGTCTGCAGATCAAGCACTAGAAAATGCTATAGTATTAGAAGAAGTGGCCGAAATGAATATATTATCCAACATGTTGAATAGTTCTATTGCCATCGGTCGCCATAAGCAACAACTTTTTAAAAAACACTATGATAGAAAAAATGGAGTTAACAAATATTATGGTCAAGGATAATGAGTTTGGAATAAAGAAACTACCAGAAGTACAAAAACCTATTTTACACAAAGATAAATATTGGGGATATATAACCTCTGTTTATGCAGATGATGATTTTACATTAAAAAAGATATTCATGAAAAAGGGAAGTCAAAGTAGTATGGAGTATCACTGTAAAAAAGACGAATATTACTACATCTTTTCTGGTAAACTTAAGGTAGGTTTTAGGATAGGTCGTGCAAAAAATACTTCTCTGATCATGGAAGAGGGGGATGTTATACATCTAAAACCTGGTCTTATGCATATGAGAATGGCATTAGAAGACACAATTATTATAGAATGGTCTAATAAGGATGATGATTCTGACTCGCACATCGTAGAAGATGGGAAAACATACATACACATAGATGATGAGGAAATATGAGAAAACTATACATTGATACAGCAAATCTAAAAGATATAAAAAAGATAAACTCTTTGGGAGTAATTCAAGGAGTGACCACAAACCCCAGTCTTATCTCTAAAGAACCAAAGCAAAATTTTGATGCTCTTATTGAGGATTTGGCAAGGTTTTGCGACAAGGCAAAACTGTCTTTAAGCGTCGAGGTATTTGCCTCAGAACCGGATGAAATGCTAAACCAAGCGCGTGATATCCATGCTTCTTTGACTAAGATAATCGATCCATCTTTGTTGAGGATAAAGATTCCTGTTGGGTTTGAAGAGTTGAGGGTAATAAAAGAACTGTCTGGTGATGGTATAAGCGTAAACTGCACCTGCTGTTTTACCGAACAGCAGATGCAACTTGCAGCAATGAGTGGAGCAAAGTATGTATCTCTATTTTACAGTAGATTAAGAGATACATCGGGTAACCCGTCAGAAGTGTTAAGAAGAACTAGACAGTTTATCGATGATAATAATCTCGACTGTGAAATCATCGCCGGTAGCATAAGGTCTCAGGGAGATGTATCGGGTGCCTGGGCGAATGGGTGCGATATAGTAACTTGTAGTACAGCGATTATTAAGAGTATGACTAGTCACCCCAAGACAGACTCTTCTGTAGAAGGGTTTTTAAAAGATTTTAACAACTGGATTAAGTGATATGATTTATTGCTTTGATATTGATGGTACCGTGTGCACACCCTACAGCGGTGACTATGAAAAATCTCAACCAATAAAAGATAGAATTGAAAAGGTCAATCAACTCTATGATGAGGGCAATACCATATTCATGCTAACTGCTAGAGGTATGGGTAGGACTGACAACGATCAGATTGGTGCTTATAAATGTATGTATACGTTCACCGAAAACCAGCTAGACAAGTGGGGTGTTAAGTATCATAAGTTGTTTTTGGGCAAACCTAACGCAGATCTCTACATAGATGATAAGGGAATGAAAGATTTAGATTTCTTTGGTGGCGGTGAATGAAGGTATACATCAATAGACAACCAAAACACGGACCTTGGGGCGGAGGTGCTAAGACAGTTAATAAACTTGTAGAACTACTACTACACAAGGGTCATACTGTTGTCTACGAACTTCAAGAAGGTATTGATGTTATCTTTTGTATGGATCCTCGACCAAATCATAGAGGCGAATGGTATCAACATTTTTTAGATTATAGGTTTGAAAATAAAAACACTAAAATAGTGCAGCGAGTAGGGGACGTTGGTACTCACTCAAAACCACATCTAACTGATATGGTAAGGCAGACTCTACCACATTCAGATCATTTTATATTTCCTAGTAAATGGGCCAAAGAGTGGATAGGTTTCGAATCAGAAAACTTCGATATAATCAATAATGCCCCAATGCAAATATTTTATGAAAACAGAAAACTAGACCTAAAACTATCAGAACAAGTTAGTGTTGTTACGCACCATTGGTCTACCAACCCTAAAAAGGGATTCGATATATATCAAAAATTTGAAGAATGGTGCAAGGATCAAAATATTAGTTTTCACTATATTGGACAAGTCCCACCAGGAGTTGTTTTTGAAAACTACACAAAACCAATATCAGCAGAACAACTTTCTGTAGTTTTACCAAAACATGACATATATTTAACCGCTTCACAAGAAGAAGCGGGTGCCAACCATGTCCTGGAAGCACTTGCAGTAGGACTTCCGGTAGTTTACAGAGATACCGGAGGCAGCATAAATAACTATTGCCATCCTTATGGAGAAGAATATTCTACTTTTGATGGTATGGTTGATAAAGTGCAGAAGGTTATAGGGCATTATGATACTTACAAAAGTGAAGTATTAAAGTATGTCGACAACAATGATAACGTTATTGAGAGATATTGTGACATTATAGAGAAAATCTAATATGAAAGTTAATATAAGCATAGACGATGTAAGTCCGCACCCTTTTTCATCCACAAGAGTATTGGAGAGGTGTGGAGAATTAATAGAAGTATTTCCAGATATTAAGTTTTCTTTGTTTATTCCCCTTGCTTATTGGAGAACAATGAAATCGGGAACAACCACAGCAAAACCAATGTACATTTCTGAGTTTCCAGAGTTCTGCGAAACTATACTTGAACTTCCAGAACAAAACTACGAGATAGGTTTTCATGGGTATTATCATGGAATCCCCGGTAAAAGTGATAATGATGAGTTTCAGTACTTGAATTATGATGACGCACTTGTTAAAATAGATCTGATGTTCGATGAGGTGGATAAGGCAGGTTTGCAGAATAAGTTTAGAAAAATATTTAGACCACCAGCGTGGCGGTTAAGTCCAGACTCATTTAAAGCACTGTCTGACAGGGGGTTTGAAGTGTTTGCATTAACTGATCTGCCTTATACAAGAGAAGTGTATGCCGGAGAAGAGGACAATCATCCATGTACTTATTCCAATCAATTTCCTCCATTTAAAGATCTACACGTAGAAGATAAAGCAGGTATTGTGTATCATGCTTGTGAGTGGGATAAGAACTTTCTTACTATAGAAAAGTCTCACGATTTAACAAACTTTCTTGAAGACAAAGAGAAAACGTTCGTATTTCTAAAGGGATTGTTGTAATGGGAATGACAGATGGGTATTTGATTCCAAAAATGCCTCAATATATAGCAAAAAAGATTAACAGTCTAGATAGTGGTTCAAGAATCGCATGGTTAGGTCAAATTCATCCTGATATGAATGACACATGTGATATGTACAAGGCAATAATGAATCTTGTTGAGGTTGAAGATTTAAGGTGTGACTTTTACGATCTGAATAATGATGACAGCATTGCTGAAAACTCTTATGTTTGGGATGTGAATACTGAATGGGATTTTACAGGTTACGATATTATTGTTGCAGTGAGGATATTTTATGCCTGTAACTCTGCTAGTCAGTTAATAAGGAACATTAAAAAAATGGTATCTACGGAACAAAACATAGTAGGTGATTTGATGTCCGGTAACACCGGTGCTCACATAACAAATCCAGAATCTGGTATTTATCGCCAGTATTACTCTACGATGGTAGAGGATTGTGAAGTTTTTATGAAACCAGCAAACAGCAAGGCAATCATTCCAATGCTTCCAAAGATGTGGATTGATCATGATATCAAAAATCCTGTCGGCAAATTCGGTTTCGGTGTAAAGCAAAACCACAAAGATCAAGTTTTGACAGAAGAGATGCTTGCAGAAAGCGGAATTAAAGTTACACCAATATCAGTTTTTAGAGAACCGACAAAATATAGAATATATTCAATATGTGAGTTTACAAATGACGTTTAACTTTTTGCTTAGAGAAATGACACACCTTAGATATTTTATCCCGATTGTTGAAGAGGGTAATGCAAGAGGTGTTAAATCTAACTTCTATATCACGCATTCTGGAAAGTATAACTGCCCAACAATCCACCGTGATTTTCTTAACAAAATCAAAAAAAAATATAACATCGGAACTCTTGAAGAGTATGATCTAGAGTCTATCGAGGGATTTTGGTTTGCAAACGAATCATCTGGTTTAGATATAACAAAAAAAGTTGCAACGCAAAAAAGCGCGAAAGTAATCATCACAACATATCAAACAGATTTTACACAGTGCTATCCCAAATATTCAGCAATAGCAGATTACATTATGATGCCAAGTGAGAAAGTTGCTCAGTACTATAACCTTGAAGGTGAAAAAAATATTTATGTTGGTATACCAAAGTATGATATAGAAATTGACTCAAGTAAGGTGTTGGAAAAGTATGGACTTGATCTCAACAGAAAGAAAGTTCTACTTATGTGGCCAAAGTCAAGAGATCTGGCAAAGTTTCCTATTGATATAATAAGTAACTTCCAACAGTTAGGGTGGCAAGTTTTAGTAAAGGCAAGAGGAAAGGATCCAATATCTAAAAATACGGCAAACTACTTATTGTCTGGTGGACATAAGTTTTTTTACGATGGTTGGTTTCCACACACTTCGCAAGAACTTTTGGAAGTGAGTGATTTAGTCGTAAACTGTGGATCTACAACGATTGAAGAATGTGTTATGCACGAAGTTCCTTTAATCAATTTCGATATAAAACCGGAAGTACGTCATGGCAAAAAACAAAAACACAGAGTGACTCATGATTATTTGTACAACTATAAATTCTGTATAAACATTCCATCGCTTAATAAAAACTTTAACACCGCAATGTTAAACGCCATGATTCAATCGCTACTACAGAAAGATCTAAAATCAGAGTTTAAAAAGTGTAAGCAAGAATGGTTGTATGATCATAAAAATACTTGTAAAAACTTATTAGATATGATACTATAGTGGCATGAAAGTTGTTGCTATTATACCTGCTCGTGGTGGTTCTAAAAGACTTCCAAGAAAAAATATATATCCTATCTGGGGAAAACCAATGCTCTATTGGTCTGTCTTGGCAGCAAAGCAAAGTAGATACATTGATGAAGTGTGGGTAACCACAGAAGATAAAGAAATAAAGAAAGTTGCTCTAGAATGCGGTGCCCGAGTTCACGATAGGGATCCGATACTGTCTGGTGACAAGGTATATAAGATGGAAGCAATAAGAAGTTGTTTCGGTGATATTGATAACGGAGAGGATATAGTTATTTCATTACAGGCAAACTCTCCCGAAATGACCGGCGAAATACTTGACAGTGCCATTGATTCTTTTATACAAAACGATAGACACGAGTTATTGAGCGTTTCGCCAAACCTTATGCAGAATGCTGCTTTCAGAATTATGAAATCTTGGTATGTCTTTCAGAAAGATCTAAGTACCAAGTGCGGTGTGTTTGTTTGTGATATACACGACGTTCATACAAAGGAGGATATTGAGATGATAGAAGAGAGGACCAACCGATGAAGATTATTGTAGATCTTTGTAACCAACATTTTGGAAGTCTAGAAGAGTTAAAAAGAATGTCTTTGAATGCTTTTCTTTCTGGCGCTGATGCTGTAAAAATTCAACTTTTAGATTCTGAAAAACTATTAGGCACAACAGAAAAAAAGTATAGAGATATTTGCTTTCAAGATGCTTACGAGTTGTCAAAATATTGTGATGACATTGGCATTGAGTTTATGGCATCTGTATTCGATGCAGAGAGATTTGAGTGGTTGGAAGATCTTGGAGTTCAAATGCACAAGATAGCTAGCAGAACATCAAGGCGCGATAAGGCACTGTCCGAACTTATACTTTCAGATGGAAAACCCACAATCATATCAACAGGTATGCATGATTTTGCAGAGTTTCCATTTGGACACTCTGATCAGATTGAATATTTGTTCTGTGTATCCAAATATCCTACATATCTAGATGATGAAAAACTAGCAAAAATGCCGCATTTTAAGCGCCCTGGTTACTCTGGGTACAGTGACCATACGATTGGCATCGCGGCAGCGTTACGCGCCCATTCTCGCGGCGCTACGATACTAGAAAAGCATTTTTCTAATAACCTTGGTGCCCAAACAAGACTGGAAGGCGGGCACATAGGGTCTTTTGATCAGGACTCATTAAGAAACTTTGTTAATATCGTAAAACAATTTGAGATTATGGAGAAGAAAAGTGAGTATTAGGAATCCTGATGTATCGGTCATCATCACAAACTATAACTACGAAAAGTATATTGCTCGCGCTGTCAGGAGTTGTTTGAACCAATCTCATGTTAATCATGAAGTTATAGTTGTTGATGATTGTAGCACCGACGATTCTGTAAAGACCTTAAATCCATTCAAGGAACAGGTTAAAATTATTTCTACTGGGACTAATGGTGGCGTTGCTGTTGCTGCAAATATGGGAGTTAGAGAAGCGAGAGGTCAGTTTTTTATTCGTGTTGATGCAGACGATTACGTTAACTCTGATATGTGTTATATGATGAAAACATACCTTGAGGCAAATCACGATGCCTTTTGTGTGTCATGTGATTATCTTATGGTAGATAACTTTGAAAACACACTAGAAAGGAAGTATGCAGAAGTAGAAAATATATCATGCGGCATCATGTACCGAAGAGATCCTTTCCTCGCAGTTGGCGGGTACAACAACAAAATGAGACACAGAGAGGAAGAGGAACTTCGAAAAAGATTGGGACAAGACTATAAAATACATCATTTGAAGATTCCGTTTTATAGATATAGGATGCATAACACAAACAAAACAAAAGAACCAGAATACAAAACGTGGGAGATATGAAAGATGAGTAAAAAGATTTTTATTACAGGGTGTGCAAAATCAGGCACCACATTGTTACTGAGAATGTGTTATGCATTCAAGGACACGGAAGTTTTATACAGAGAGGGGTTTGACGGACACGAACTACCATTCAATGATTTCGTTGATCATAAAAGTGAAAACAAGTTTATTATTGGAAAGAGACACCCACCAGCACTTTTGAGTAACGTGTTGATTCCTGAATTCGCTGAACAGGCAGCAACCGTTATTTCACAAGACATTGCGATTATAAATGTTGTTAGGGATGGACGAGATGTAGTGCTCTCTGATGGCAACTATGTAAAACCAAGAAGATGGATCGATACTGTGAAACAGAGAGATAAAGAAGTGTTCGGTGCTTTGATCGATTTAGAAGTCAGGTATGAAGATTTAGTTAGAAATCCAGAGAAGATTCAAAAACAAATGGAAGAGTTGTTTGGATTGGAGTCGGAACATAGTTTTGCAAAATATCCAGAGTACGTAGAAGATTGGGTCTACGAGTGGAATGTTTCTGTATTGGGTCGTGCAGGCAAGGGAAATGATTCTGATTATGGTAAACGAAAGTTGAGTGACAAAGGTGTTGGCAAAGACCCAGAAGCATATAAGGACATATGTTCAGAACTGGAACTTCCTGAGTTTGAAAAATGTTTGAAGGAGTTGAGATACATATGAGAGCATTGGTTACAGGTCATGAAGGATACATTGGCGGTAATTTTGTAAAAGAATGGGTGAAGAGAGGTCATGAGTATCTTGGATATGATATGAAGAATAATCATGAGTTTGATCTCTCAAAAAGAATAAAAGAACTTTACATTAATCACAAAAACAAACCTATTGATGTTGTGATACATTTTGCTGCTATACCGAGAGTTGCTTTTAGTGTAGAACAACCAGTTTATGTTATGAATAACAATATAAACTCGACAACTAGAGTGTTGAATTGGGCAAAAAAAGAAAATATCCCAGTTGTTTATAGTTCGTCTTCTTCTGTTGTCGGTAACGGAACTGGTCCCGCTAGTCCATACGCGCTGTCTAAGTATGTTGGAGAAATGGAGACCATACTGTATAATCAGTTATATGGTCTTAAGACTGTAGCGTTGAGATATTTTAATGTCTATTCTTACGACCAACAGGCAGACAGTGAGTATGCCACTGTTGTATGCAATTGGAAAAAGTTCATTACAGAGGGTCGGACTCCTTTTATTACCGGTGATGGAGAGCAGAGGAGAGACATGACTCATGTTGACGATATCGTTTCAGCAAATATTTTCTGCGCAGAGAACATTGATAATGATGAACTTTGGGGGCACTGGTATGATATTGGATCTGGTGAAAACATTTCTTTAAATGAATTGAAAGAAATTGTGTTACAATATTTCCCAGAGCAAAGATTTGACTATATAGACCCCAGACCAGGAGATGTAATGTATACTGAGGCAGATTTGTCTAAGTTCAAAGCACATGGGTGGGAAAGCAAGGTACGACTTCAAGAAGGTCTAAATCTTGTTTATAAGACATTAAAAGAGGAGTTGGGATAATGAAGTTAGGTATTATTGGAAATGGTTTTGTTGGTAACGCAATTGCACATGCTTTTATTCCATGCATGGAGGTAAAGATATATGACAAAAATCCAGATAAGTGCTTTAACGAACTTGCTGATGTTGTTAATGATTCAGATGTGGTGTTCATATCGGTTCCAACCCCAATGACTCAAGAGGGGTTGATAGACTTGTCGATTGTACATGGCGTCTTTGAGGAAATCGAGTCTGTCAAGACTAATGAATCTAGACCTATTTTTGTTTTAAAATCAACAGTTGTACCAGGTACTACGAGAAAAATAAAACAAAAACATCCCAATTTGCAGATCGTTTTTAATCCTGAGTTTTTGACAGAGCGACATGCTCGATTCGACTTTTTGAATCAAAGCAGGATTGTTCTTGGTTTTGAGGAGGATCTTCAACCTGGACAAAGAAATCTTACAGTTGATAAGGTTAAGAAACTGTATGATCTTAGGTTTTCTGGAAACAACTTTATTACAACAAATTACGAGACGGCAGAAATGATTAAGTATTTTAATAACCTCTTTTTTGCGGTAAAGGTATCTTTTATGAACGAAATGAAGTTAGTTGCAGACAAACTTGAAACAGTAAACTGGGACAAGGCGGTAAGGGGTTTTGTTTCGGATGGGCGCGTGGGAGATTCGCATTTGCAAGTCCCTGGTCCAGATGGTAAGTGTGGTTTTGGTGGTTCGTGTTTCCCTAAAGATATAAACGCATTCATGACATTTGCTGATTCTATTGGATTAGATTTGGCAGTGTTGAAGGGTGCGTGGAAAACAAATCTAAATGTAAGACCAGAGAAAGACTGGGAAAATCTAAAAGGAAGGGCAATATCGGATGACTAAAAGAGCAATGTTTATTGGTAGATGGCAACCATTTCATAATGGCCATAAGTGGTTGATTAACCAAAAACTAGGAGAAGGCAAACCAATCTTGATCGCGGTTAGGGATATCCCACCAGATGAAAAGAATCCGTTTACGACGGAGCAAACTGTAGAAATGATACAAAAGGTATACAGTGAACAAGATGTGGAGGTAGTTTGTATCCCAGACATTGAAAGTGTTAACTGGGGTCGTGGCGTTGGGTATGGACTTAACGAGCACGTACCACCACAGAACATTGGATTCATTTCGGCAACAGGAATCAGAAACAACATCAAGGATGGTGTGGATTCTTGGCGAGAAAACGTAGATCCGTCCATCCAAGAGATGGTCGTAAGGTATTTAGGAGAATAAAGTGAGCGGTATTTTTATACAAATGACAGGAATGAGCGGTGCTGGTAAGTCTACTATGACTTTTCTTGCACAAACCAGACTCAGAGAAATGGGTCACAATGTAGAGGTGATTGATGGTGATGAGTATAGGGAAGGATTATGTAAGGATTTGGGATTTTCAAAAGAAGACAGGAATACGAATATTAGGAGATTGTCTTTCGTTGGGAAGGTGTTGTCTAGAAATGATGTGGTGTGTATAATGTCCGCTATAAATCCATACGACAGCGTCAGGAGAGAAGTTCAAGCAAACAATCCCTTGTCCAAAATAGTGTATGTTAAGTGTGAAATAGACACACTGATAGATAGAGATCCAAAAGGACTATATCGAAGAGCACTTTTGCCAAAGGGTGATCCTGACCACATTCCAAATTTTACAGGTATTTCGGATCCTTTCGAGGTTCCAAAGAATGCAGACTTGGTTATTGATACAGAAAAGCAAACTGTAGATAAATCAGTTGATGTGTTGGTGGATTTTATATTAAAAAACTTAGGAGAAAAAAAATGAAATTATCAAATCAAGCATTGGGTGCTATTATGTTGGCGTTGCAAAACTCTTTAATGAAACAGACAGATATTGTTCCAGTGTTGAGAGATTTTGATTTAATGTTGGGGGAAAATGAGGAGATTATTGTTCTTAATCCGCCAACCTTAGATGCTAGTGATATGCCCGTTGAAAATAAAAACACAGTTGGGAGCGACTAGTGCCAATTTATCAATATCTTTGTTTAGATTGCAAAAAATCTTTTAACGCATTTCACTCTATGAACAAAGAATATGAGGGTACTTGCGGGTTTTGTGAATCTGGCAATGTTGAAAAGGTCATATCAGACATTTCAGGTATTGTAAGTGAAGATAGGTTTGAGACAAAAGCGGGTGATCTAGTAAAATCTCACATTGAAGAGGCAAAACAGGACATTAGAAAACAAAAGAAAGAAATGAAAAGAGGGTTCGAATGATATTGGAAATACTTTTAGTTGTATTTGCTATTTTAATTTTATTTTTAGGATTTTATTCTGTCAGACTTGCTAGAAGGTTGTTTGTTGTTGGCACCAATCTTGAAGCAGTATACAATATTATATACGCTTTTCGTGCACATGTTGAACAGATCCACGAATCAGAAATGTTTTATGGGGACATGACGCTTAAATCGTTGATAGATCATTCTAAAGAAGTGTTAGATGAACTCGATAAATATGAAGATTTAATGCAAATCGTAGAATCAGAACAGGTTGGAGAGGATGCCGAAGAAGAAGAATAAAAATTATTATTTCACTAGTGTGCACGAAGAAGCAATAGTGGAATACTGCTCTACTGAATCTAGAGATGAAAGAGAGAAGTTATATATAAATTACATACAACCCGCCTTTAGTGAGATGGTTGATAAGATTATCTACACTTACAAGTTCACTAACATACCCAATATCGATGTTCTCAAGGATGATTGCAAGGTTTGGTTGACAACTATCCTTAGCAAATACGACCCCAATAGAGGATCGAAAGCATTTTCATATTTTTCGGTTATTACAAAACACTGGTTTATACATCAACTTAAAAAGAACTCTACCAAAATTAAAAGAGAAGTTGCATATGAAGAGATTGTAAAAGAAAACCAGCACGAAAGATTGATATACAATGATGATACGTATTTGAGAGAAAGACAGAAAGCAGAGTTTTGGTATCACTTAAAAGGTGAGGTTGATAGGTGGGCAGATTCTAATCTCTTTACAAAAGACAACGAAAAGAAAGTCATCCAAGCAGTAAAGATTTTGCTTGAGAGTGTGCAAGATATAGAAATCTTAAACAAAAAGGCGGTATATTTGTACCTCCGCGAAATGACTGGATTGAAAACTAAACAGATTGTAAATACACTAAACAAGATGAGGACTAGATATAAGTTCTTTATTTTAAAATATGATCGCGGAGATAAATTTTAGAAATTGATATTTAGATTATGGAAAAAGATTTAGACAAATACCTAGAAGATGCAACAAGAAATGTGACAGAAGATCGCGCCGCGACAAAAGTCTTGTTAACCAACATAATGAAATACATGCAGTCGACTGATGATAGACACAGGGAAGTCGGATTGATAGCGGCAAAATATTTAGAAACACTTCAGAGATCTAACGAACAGTTGGTTAAGATTGCATCATTAGTTCAGAAAGCAACTAAATCTAGTCTTGATAACTCTATCAGTGATGATGAGAAGGATGAGTTATTTGATTTAATCAATAACAACACTGAGGAAGACTGATGGCGAAACTATCACTTGAAGAAACAGTAAGAAGGTTTATTGATTCTGATGTAACGGGTACTGAACTGGATGATTCTGTAAAACCGACCCCAATGACCGGCAAGAGTATTTCTAATTTAGAAGATCGAACATCTTCCGCTACGAGTCCATCTAAGAAGGATGGCGGTCTTGGCAAAAGAACAGCGATTATTATTCGCTCCATAACGTTGAAGGGTATTCACGAGATTCAAGATCCAAATATAATAGATGTAGGAAAACAAGTTTCAACTAATACCAATTTTATGGAATGTGTTTTGCATTTCGGGATTCCTGCTGGTTCTACATCTATTACTGTCGATGAACTTGAAAACATCACTAAATTATATAGATTTTACCAACTAGGGTCTCACCTTGCAACGGTCACTCCACAGGCGTCTGCAGGAGAGGGATTTGTTGCAGAAGTTGAAATGAGGGGCGTCAACTATGGTGTTATAACGGGCATTTTGAATGAAAGTCTTCAGTATGAAGAATCTAAGAGGACCCCCGCAAAGAAACTACACTCTGGTGGTCCCTCATCTAAGCGAAAGACCGGTCAAAAAACTGGATCTGTCGAGGCACATAAAACTGGTAAAAAGGAAGTAATAGGTGGAGAAAAACCACTTCCAGGAAATACTCAGGATTTCAACGATCCCAAATCTTGGGAAGGTCCAGGTCCACCACATACAGAGAAAAGAAAGAAAGCACTTATTGAATTAAGAAAACTCGACAGATCGAACATATTTCCAATCGTCAACAATAAGTATGGCATAGTTTATCCCAGTGCAGGAAGCAAGTATAAAACAAAAATGTATAAAGATAAGAGCGATATTCCTTTTCTTGAAGCACGTAGAGATAATATAGAATCACATTTTCAGTTAGTTTCAATACCGTTGAAAAATTATAAAGATGAGCAGTTTTATAAATTTAAAGCGAAAATAGGTGCTTACGTTGGAGATCTAGTAGAACTGAGAGGGTCAGGCACTTCAACCTGGGGTGCACCTCAAGCAGTGATTGGAACAGAGCGTACTATGAAATCCCTGCGCAATATAGAAAAGATATGGACTGATTTGAGAATCGAAGCACTTAAAGCAGGAAAACCCGATCCAGGGTCTGCTCTTGAGGTTATATCAAACGGTTATAGAAGTCGTCAAGTTAACTTTTGGAGGTCGATGTCATCAGCCGAACGCAAAACGTTCGAGGATGGGTTGTATTGGATAAGACATGGCAATAAATATACACCTAAGCAACTTAATAACTGGGATCATTCCCACACACTCGGACAAGCAGTAGATATACATGCAAATTATGGATTTTTTCAAAGTCAACCAAGAGCATTACGAAAACTTCACAACATTAACTGGAAAAGAATGATGGTCATACTCTCAAGACTAGTGTGGGCAGGTGATTTTTCTCAAGATGATAAAAAAACAGCCATGGTTGGTTTTGGGTACGGACTCTATCATTTCCATGTAGGTTTAAGAAGACCAGGATTAATAAATGGAAGACCAGGAACTCACTGGGCATATAGTTCGCCAATAATCCCACCGGAGTGGAAACAAACAAAACCAGACGCCAAAAAACCAGTTGTTTATCCTTATTTTTCATATGTTGTAAAATATGGAGTGTCTAAGTTTACTGAAGAGATGAATAAGACTTACCCCAATTGGACGAAAGTTTTAAAAAAACACGGAGTCTATCCGAAGGAATTTTAATAAATGATAGCACACGTAAACGTTAAAGGAGATCAGTATGAAGTAAAGTTGACTGAGGATACCACCGGCGAGGTGATTGAAAAACTTAACCTACAGGGGCAAACATACGAAGACTGGAAGCAGTCTGCTGAGTCTTCAGGCACGACTGTTATAGAATACAATAACGCACCACTTGTGAAAGAATCCATTCCGGACGAAGGCGGAGTACAGTCTACACAGTCTTCACCACTTCCAAGTATCCCAGAAAACAAAGAGGACCCTACGCAAGTAGAGGAATATAAGAATTCCTTAAGTGAAGCAAGAAGACTCTATGCTGGTATTTCTGTTGTTCCACCAACACCAGGGGAGCAAGACCTTGATGTTGGTCCCAATATAATAATGGAAGACAACAAGGACGGCGAAGGCGGAATAGATGAGACTGATGAAGAAAAATCTAGTAGAACCGACACTGCAAAGAGGGAGCAAGAAACAACAGAAACGGGGAAGTCTTCACAAGACAAGACCAGTTTATCTGACGAAGAGAAAGAACTCTCTCAAAACGCAGAAAACTCGGGACTACTGAATAGTGCTCTAGTTGAACCAGTACCAGAGTTTAAGCGCTGCGAAGGGGACTATGTGTATAATGGAAAGAATAACCAGTGGATAGTTCTCGGTAGGGACCGCCCTGGTGGGTATAAGACCGGTTATGGTCCTGGAGAGGGCGATACTCAAGCAGGCGCTATTGACATAGTTGTTGGCAGAATGTCCCCACACCCCAGAATTAAAAACAGGGGCGGATCAAAGGTTAGGGTTAGTCCAATCTTTAACTATGCTTTACATGAAGGTAATCAGGTTTGCGATGCATCAAGAATATACATTTCACAAAAAACAGATATCGATCAGAACTTCAAACTTGCTAACGGACGTATTGGTAGCAGCATAGCACGAGCAGGAATAGCATTAAAATCAGACGCAGTTAGAATCATCGCCAGAGACTCGGGCATCAAATTGGTAACTCAATCTCGCCAGTTAATGAACTCGCAGGGTGGCAAAAGTTCCAGAGCACCATCAGGCATTGATATTATTGCTGGTAATGATGACGCCAATCTGCAACCAATGGTTTTGGGAAATAATCTTGTTGAAGTGCTTAGAGAATACGGAGAGACAATAAATCAGGTAGTTGGTACGGTTACGTCAATAATAGAGAATATAGCAAAACTTGACGTAGCGCTTGCAACTCACTTTCATCCACAAGCATTTCCCGCAGGTGTGCCAAACATACCATCGCCAAGTCTTGCTCCAGTTGCAGTTGAATCTATTACAAAGTTGATATCTCTCGATACTTTCTCAGCGTATGCTGAAAAGTTTAAGTTAGAAAAGATAGAAAAACAGTATTTATCTGCAGGTGCTTTGCAGTCAATAAGAAGTTCGTTTAATAACGTGAATTAGGTTTAGTATGGCAAATAAAGAATATATATACACTTACACAAATACTTTTTATGAAGTCAACGGGGAACCGATAAAAGATCAGTATTCTTTTAATATTCCAAAGAGACAGGGAGATGAAGGTGCAGAAGTAGAAATACTCAAGATGTATTTAGGTATTGATTCTCAACCAGGTCAAAGCAGTGCTCTGTTCGACGCTGAACTTATTAATCGAATTCGTATTTGGCAAAATGACCACTTAGAGGATATCGCTGCTGAGTCTGGTGCAAACGTAAGAGTTGACCCAAGTTTTGGTCTTTTTGATATAGACTTGGGTGTTGCATTTGTCCTTGAGGAGCAAGGATATTTAGGCGAGTTTACTTACAAGGCAATGATTAGAAAGGGTTTTGCTGTCGCTGCAAAAGAATATCTTGAATCTGAATATTGGGCGCGTACGTACCTAGAAGAAACTGTTGGTGGTCTAATGTCGTCTGACTATGGATTTCCAACACAAAATGACGCGGTTCAACAAGAACCCAGATATGCCAATAAGAGTTGGATCGAGTATAGATACGTTACAAACTATGCTGCGAATAATGTCGAAGGCGAAATATCAGAAAGATTAGATATATTGTCAGAAGCAGCAAGAGACGCAGTTAACCAAGTGTTTGACTTTTATGGTAAACCTAAAACTTGGGTAGTTACGGGCGTCACACAAAAAGAAATGGAAGGAGAGTTTAATTACATAGCAAACTATCAATCTCTTTTGAAAGATCAGGGTCGTATTGTTGATAAATTCCGCGAAGGTCAGAGATTCACATTTACGGTAGAAGATCCTGGAAGTGTGTATGAGCAATTAAACGGCACTAAGGTTGACATGCTTTTTGGTATGGACCTTTCAGTTAACTCTGGAGGAGTATCAGACGGATTTTGTATTATTAAAGAGATATCTCCACCTTCCTTGAGACCAACTTCAACCTATAATATAACTTTTTGGATTAGTAGAACTTTCTTCGAACAAATAGAGGGAGGATCATTAACATCAGGTGGAACTTTTGATGTCACTGACCCAGACGTCTACCGAGAAGCGGCGCAGATATACAGCGAAAAAAAACGACAAGCAAAAGAATTATATAAAAAGGCAGGCAGGGTTGTAGGTGATCTGAACGATCCTGGAAAAATGGCAAAGCAGGTTGACAAGTTTGCAAAAGGGCAATCCCGAAAAGCAACCGCTGCAGCACGAAATCTCGGAAATAATCTTTGGGATCAAGCAAGATCAGGTACCGGTGGACCTAGTGATTTTGAACGTCAAGAAGCAACAAAAGAAGCACTAGAAGAGGCAGCATTTTTTGGTAGAGACATACCATCCTCGGTTAGGATTGAATTAAGAGACTTCAAGCAAATGATCGACGATGTTTCTGCAAAGTTAGAGGAATATCATGCCAACATACAGAAGTTTAAGGATGAAAACGACACTAGTAAATCACAGAGTAGGTTTGAGAAATCAAATAGACCCATAGTTCCAGATCTTGCGCCGAGGGAAGAGGCGCGAAAATTAAGAGAAGTATACGTCGCTCTTGAAGACTTTATGAGGGTCAATGGTTATAGGTTAGCAGCATCTGCACCAGACAAGCAAGATAACTTAGTTATAAGTTTCGAACCAGTTCGAGGAGTTGTATATAAACCAGGAATACAAGATCCATCTCTATCTCCAAACTTAGATGAGGTTACTGTAAATCCAACTGAAACAGGTGTTGAGGAAATAATCGGTTTTCAAATTTCTGACATCCAGTATACAGTTGATGTCGCTGAAGATTCTAATAGACCACTGCCTTCTGGCCGAACCCGTTTTAACAGAGATAACGGTAAGCGACCATTTGTATATCCTTCTACAATGGGATATTTGGCACAACTAAATGACATTGCAGAATGGATTCAGCAAAATCCATGTGATGATTTAGAGCAGGGTAATCCAGCAGTTGTATTTTTTGCTCGCTGGCATTGGCCTGAAATATCATTTAATTTCACAACTAAGAAATCTGAGAGTATCATAAACTTAACAGAACCCTCAGTAACCTTGACAACAAGAAATGAAAGAAAGGGTGAAACTAAGGTAAGGACTGTCAAAAATCTTGTTGATCTAAAAGAAGCAGCAATACTAACTGCTAGAGACGAGATTAAAGAACAGAAAGCGCTGTTAGACGAAAATATCAAAGCAATAAAAGAAAGCACTTTGTTTGAGAAAAAGGGCAAGATAATAAACACTGCTGATGTATATCCGGACTTCGGTAAGATACCATGCGACATTGAAAAGATGTGGGAAGAATTCTTAAATCAGTGGGACATGAGACTTGTTATGTGTGATTTGCAAAAATGTATTCCACAACTACCAAGATTCAATCTCAAATTTGACTGGAAACTTCCAACACTGCCAAATATACCGACATTTGATCCTATGCACTTTGTACTACCTCAGTTGAGGATCGCAATAAATGATATTATAATGTCTTTTATATGTAAGTTGATTCAGAGCATTTTAGACACAGTAAGAAGACCTGATTGTACAGAGTTGCTTGCTTTTGGTGCCCTTGTGTTGGATGATGTTCTCGCTAAGGTGAATGCTTTTAGGAATGAAAGAAGGGCAAGAAGAAAGAATCCAGAAGAAGAACAGGCAGTTATTGATTCGGTCGGACAAGCAAATGAAGCATTAAACGCTATGGGCGTCGTCGGTCCTGAGTTAAATTCGGATACGGGCGATCTATTGAATGCAATAAGTGCCGTGCTAACTCCAACAGAACTCTGTTCTCTCTTTGAGGGGCAAGCAAGTGATAATGTTTTGGGTATCGTACTAAAAGTTGTGCAGACTTCGACTTCTACACTTAAGGAATATTTAACAACCATAGACGAAGTAGAAAAGTTTTTCTTCACTATCGGCACTGTTATATCACCAGAGATTTGTGATGCAATCAAAGAGTTAAGTGATATTGTCATATCTCAAGAACTTTGCACTACAGATAGGGATCTAAGAGCATTGCTTGAGGATGTTGGTGCAACCCCCGAACAAATAAGAGATGAGATGTCTGCCCTGGACCAAAAGAGGAAGATATTAAACGAACTTTCAAAGAAGGGGGACTTTTCAGGACTTTTGCCAGGGATGACACCCGCCCAGTTAGCAGAAGCAGGGTTGCCTGGACCCTACAATAATGCATTTGCCAACAAAATGGTAAAGTATGGTGCAGCATCTATTTTTACAAACCTCAAAACCTATTATTCAATTGAGGCAGCGGCATTCCCGTCTAAATTTATTGATGAGATTTTTGAGATGGTAGAGCCTGGAACCGCAGGGTTCAATCCAATACATTACGCTAAGTATATATATTATAAAAAACTTTCAGACGAATTAGCGGACAAACTCGAAGAAAACGAAAATTATCGTCCTAGAAGAATGGGGCGTCTCATTTCTGCAAAAGAGTCTTTTATCGTTCCATTTGTTGATTTTGAATCTGGTGTTACATCGTCCAGACCTGCAAGCGAAGTATACACACAGGAGTATGGAGTCGAGAGAATGTATCTTCCGTTCATGAGGGTTATGCCAGTTGCCAGCAGTACTGACGAAGGAAAGGTTGAATTATCTGAGTTTGCTGACTTGGTTGAAGAGAATGTCGTAGGTTATATGGAACGGTACGCAACAACCAAATTGGTTGTAACTCAAACCTTAAAGAACATTTTGGATTCTGATGTCTCTACTATGGTTAGAAAGTTTCCAAGTTTCGATGGTGCTTTAAGAGAGTTTCATGTTAGGTTAGCAACAGAAAGAACGGAAATAGAGCCATTTGACTTATCAGGATTGTCAAAAGCTTCGGTGGGTACTTCTGTGGGAATCACAGATTTGTCATTTTTCGACTCAGAAGTTAAGGATTGCTACAGATTTTCTTATGACATTCCGGGAACTAGAGAAATTATAACAAGAATATATAATGAAAAGATACCAGAGGAGTATGTGAACTTTAGGTCCTCTGGTGTAGACGTTTTATCTTCAAGGCATAGGGATAAACTTTTGCGTCCTGGTGGATTTGCAACGTTGTTGATTCAAAAGTACACTGAGTTAGCAGAAGGTAATCCGGGACCAAATACTTTTACAGATTATTCAGACGGCAATGAAACAAATATGTTGCCTAAAATATTAGGATATATTGAAAACCCCGACATGGACGCTGCCCGCGCTGCGTTTAATGCTGTCTTGGATGAGGAGGAGGGTAATTCTCTTGGAGAGTTGCTCCTTGCTTTGATCGTCGGCGCTATAGCGGCCGCCGGAGAGATACTTGAAACCTCTAATGGACAACCTCTTTATTCTTCCGTTGTGGATTCTTTTAACTTTCAGTTATCAGATATCACAAAAAATTCTAGATTCTTCAACGTTGATGCGATGTTGGAACTGGAAGATTCTCTGTCTTCAGAGTATAACGTAGACATAGATAGGGAATGTTATGTTAAGAATAGTAGTATTTTGGACTTTCAAGCAATGGTTGAAAGATTTGCGGAGAAGTTCAATGAAAAGATATCTGAAGCAAAACACGATCCAAGCGAGAGAGATTTTAACAAGATGGGTCCTTATGAAGAGGCCGCAATAGAATCACTGTTCAAGAGTTACGTAGATTTTTATTGTTTAGAGATAATGTTTAAAAATATCTTTTTGTTGTCAGAAGTTGGAGCAAAAAGAATATTCAAATCAGAGTTTGTTATTGACTATATTGTCGATTCTATTGCAACTGAGATGCAAGGAAGTTTATTCAGTAGAACAAATATAACCAAGTTTAACGAAATATTAAAATCAATAACCAAGTTAGACGACCCGAAAGAATCTATCAAAACCCTTGTTGTTAAAAACCTGGATGTAGAAGAAATGGCGTCTTTTATAGATGATATATATCAACCCAAATATTCATCATTCAAAGAGAGAGTGTATAATGAACTGGTAGATAACATGAAAGATGTACCAAGTACAGAAGATTATCCAAAAGTAACTGTCCTAACTGACATCAGCGCCCTTTCGGGTCCTCGCGATGCCTCTCGACAGGCAGCATTTTTAGAAAATTATGGAGGATTCCAGGATGTTCCAGTCTCGGCAAGATTGCCAAACTTGTACGACAAATTTAAATTCAAGGGATATTCTGAAGAATTGATAGAAAAAAAGATAAACTCAGGACACTTTTGGGTAGAGAAATTCTATAGAATAGACAACTTTGCATCTTTTAGGGCGAAATATAACAAAATTCAGGAGTATGTTGCATTAAATCCTGCGTACAACAGACTTCAACCCTTGTCATCGCTCCATAAGGAGTACATATCACCTGAAGATCTAGAAAAGATGTTGTTTGGTTATCAGTCTTTCGATAAACTTGAAGAATATAATCAAACTATAGAAAACAATCTAGAAAGGATTGAGACTGAGTACAAGTATATAAAGACTATATTTTTAGCGTTGCTCTCCAATTTTTACACAGGTTCTTCATATAAGAAAGAATCTTTGGCGTCAAAGATTATGATTGATCTTGGCATGGCAGAAATGTCTGCAGAGACTGCAACAAGAAAAATCAGAACCTGGAGACAAATCGAATCAGGAGTTCTTCATACGGTTGAAACTGTGCCGTATAATGATAATCAAATTGAAACAGATCTGGCATACAGAAATGGCAACGTAGATATCGAAGAACTATATAAGAGAATGAAATCTAGATTCGAGATCGGTAAAGCAGTTGCAAACGGACAAATAAATGGAGACAATCTTATATCTAAGTCGTGGGACACTATTCCGGATGATAACAAGCATGATACAGAATTTGGAACCCTTGCAAAACATTATGACTGGGTTAACTATTTTGATTTTCTTGTTCGTGGAGCAACAGATTTGTCAGTAGAAAGAAAATCTCAAATGATTGTAGATTGTTTGACTAGGTTTGTAGAACTCTCACACAACTGGGTACCCAGAAGGCAGTCATCTGGAAATGCGACAGACTTTTCACCAGTATGGAGAGATTACAGCGAAGTACTGAACTCAGGATATTCAGAAAATAAGTTTGAAACATTAAACATTATATCTAAAGTGAAGTCTGCTTTTCGAAGTTCGAAATACGGCATGTCGACCCAAGGCACGGCCGCTCAATACAATTTCGCCAAAGCAGCGTACCAATCTTCCTCGGAAGTTTTACTGCATGATCAGTGGACAGATACATTTTACCACTTTACTCAACCCAGAACTAATAATAGGGATGTTGCAGGCAGTGTTGTTTATGAGGAGGGTGACAAATACCAAGAGATGGTGTTGTCCCTGTATGTGAGTGAAGTGTTTTCTCCAACGACCGATATTTCTTATGAAGAGAGTCGCGTTGGAATATTAAACCTTGCAAGTAGCGGAATTGCTGCTGCTGATGTATCGTTTCCAAACATAAATATTCCTGGTTTTGGTAACATTGACCTTGATCGCTCCGCAAACAATGAAAGTGATATTTTTTCAAAACAGGCAGAACTTTATGACCATTTAAAAAATAACCTTAAAGTTGGGTGTCGTTTGATGTTTGGGCATAAGGTAAGAAGACAAGAGATTAATTTTCAAGGAGAGGGCGTCAATAGGATAGATCCAGAACATATATTCAAAAACTTCAAACTTAGGGATGGCACAACAGGCATGGGTTTGCCTGGAAAATCTGGATTGTTTTCAACTAAAAAAGCATTCTTGGGACACGCGGACTCAGAACCGCTAATCCTCGGTGTTCAAGGTGAAGGGACTAGTTTAAATTCTAGATCTGCCTTTTATTCAAATGCAATGCAGGTGGTCGGATCGAGAAATGCGGGACTCTTTTCTACACATCTAAGTCCGGAAGTTGATGAAAAGAATAAGCGTATTGATGAACTCCTTGGTCAGATATCCAATCTAGAGGAGACTATTGCTTCTTTGAGGGAGAGTTCTGCAAGACCTGCACCCAACACACCCAATATTCCTGGATTTGGGTTTCCAGGAAACAACTCCGGACAAGGTGTTGATCTTGCTGCTGTTTATGAAAACGACCTTCAATCAAAAAAATCTGAAGTTCAAAGACTGGAAGATGAAATAAAAGAAATTGTATCTGTAAGAATCGCAACAGATGATGAAATAGATCTAATAACACCAACGATAGATGACGTCTTGGTTTATTCAATACCAATGGATGAATACGTTATAGACGTTGATTGTTTTGAAGAACTGTTTGCAGAGTTTGAAGAAAAAGAAAAAACCAAAGTAAGCAAAAGGATCGAACAAACAGAGCAGAGGTTGGAAGAACTTCAAGAGCAAAATGAGGAAGCATCAGAAGAGGCGCTAGAACAAGTTGTACTTGATTCTGAAGAAAGGTTGTCAACATTAAATGAAGAACTATCACACCTCCTATCTCTCCCACAATCCCAGCGAGATAGTTTTAGATCCTTGATATCTCTGAAACGAAAACAAATAGCAGATACTGAAGCAAGTTTGGCAGCAGTAAGAGTTAACCCACAAGCATTTTATGATCAGCAAACAACCGAAAGAATACAAGAGTTAACCGAGCAAAACAAAACATGGCAAGAAAGTGTGGAGTTTGAAGGATTTTTTCAGAGAGGGGAAAACCAAACTAGTACGACTGGGAAGGTTATTAGAAGAAATTTTCTAAGAAAGCATCTTTTTGAAAAGTACAATGACAAAATAGTTAGTGAGTTGTTGTCAATGAACAAGCAAGCAAGTGGAAAATGGGTTATTGACCCAGATGCTGATCCAATGAAACCACACAAGATGTTGTTTGACTTTTTGTTTCCTCTAGACAGGTATGCCCCATTGCACTTTTTGCAGAATTTGGAAATATTTCAGAATGAAAAGGGCGATGTAAACATCTTAAAGGCAACAAAACTGTTTGTAATGCAGCATATGTTACAAATGCACGGCATAGGAAACACAGACCCCAAACCAGAAGATAGCGCCGTTGACGACTCTCACGCACTACTATCCCAAAACGTGGGAGCGATGGAGTTAACGGCCTCTGAAATCATGAATATGATATGGGAAGCGATCTTAAACGCTGCAAAAGATGCAGCCTCTGCTGCTGTGAGAGAGATAGTCAGACTAGTAGATCCGGGATATAGAGATATGCGTAGAGGATATCTTAAGGATCCTTGCGCCATGAAAGAGGGTCTGAAAGATGGACTCGTTGGAAAACAGAGTATTAGGAGATATTCTGGCGGCAAACTTGACGAAGGTTTTGGCAAACGTCAGGGATGCAAGTATTTTATACCAGTTAATAACTTTCCTGTTGATCTTTTGGAGGGGTCATTCGAGTTGGACTTTAGAAGAGTTAGAGACGCATCTTTGAATTTTGCAGGGTTGTTGCAGAATAAAAAGAGAAGGTATGGGTTGCCACTTACCCCCATGAGCGGATTAGCGTTTGGAGTTCGGGAAGTCAAGGGTGAAAAACACAGCAAACTAAAGAGAGACAACAATTGTGAGGATGATTGTCAGACAAAGCCTATAGTTAAACCAAAGGGCAAGTGTGAGGATACAGATACGTAATGTATGGGATAGGACCAAAACTACCAATCAGATTTACTAAGCAGGGTACACCACTCAATACGCTTACTATCAGAGAGAATACGCAACAAAATTTGAAAAACTTAATCTTAACTTCTCCTGGTGAAAGAATAATGGATATTGATTTTGGCGTTGGACTTAGAAGATATTTATTTGAAAACAACACCCCTGTTGTACGACAAAAACTAGAAAACAGAATAATCGAACAAGTTGAGAGGTATATGCCGTTTGTTAACATAAAAGGAATTGATGTTGTATATTCTGATAACAACCCGAATGTAATGGACATAAAATTAAGATATGGAATAAGTGGTATTGCTTCTGAGGAATTATTGTCTCTATCACTAGATCCAAAAATAACTTCATAACTATTTAATATTGAGGAAAATCGCAAATGGCCAAAAAGAAAATACCAATATCATATACAGACAGAGATTTTAATTCGATAAAGAATTCACTAGTTGAGCATGCTAGGAGATATTATCCAGACACATATAAAGATTTTAACGAAGCATCTTTTGGTTCATTGATGTTGGATACGGTCGCTTATGTTGGTGATGTGTTGTCTTTCTATTTAGATTATCAAGCAAACGAAAGTTTTTTAGAAACTGCAATCGAAAAAGAAAATATTATTAACCTCTCTAGGAACATGGGTTATCGGTATACTGATGCAGTTACTTCTTTTGGCGAATGTGACTTCTATATTACGATACCTGCTCTAAATGGAGCACCAGATCTTCAGTATGCACCAGTGCTTAAGTCTGGTGCAGAAATAACTAGCGAAACCGGCGGGAGATACACCTTAATAGAAGACATCAATTTTGCAGACCCTAATAATTTGGTTGTTGTTTCTAGTGTTAATGATTCAAACGGAGCGCCCTCTAACTATGCTGTGAAAGCAACAGGGATGATCAAGTCAGGATTTGTAGAGGAAAAATTTATAGAAGTTGACGATTACGAAAGATTTAAGAAGATTAGAATAGAAGAAAGCAACATTTCAGAAGTTGAAAGTGTGGAAGATGCAGAAGGTCATGTCTACTATGAGGTAGATCATTTATCACAAGATGTTATATATGTCAATGTTACAAATAGAAATCCAGATAAATTTAGAGTAAAGAATATACTAAAACCAATGTCAGTACCGAGAAGGTATGTGGCGAATTACTTTCCGGGTGCAGTTGAGATTCAATTTGGCCAAGGCAGCGATTTAGAAATACTGTCGAGTTCTTATGTAGATCCTTCCAGTGTGGTTATGAAGCAGTTTGGAAAGCAGTACGTTTCAGATACATATTTGGATCCAACGAATTTCACCCAAACCGAGAAGATGGGGATATCCCCCTCTAATACAACTTTGTCTGTTAAACTTAGAAGAAATGAAATAGAGAATGTAAATGCTCCTGCCGGTGCGATAACAACTGTTATTCAGGCCGAGTTTGAATTTGAAGACGAAAACAGTTTATCTGCTGCCAGCGTAGAGGGGGTTAGAAACTCGATCGAGTGTGAAAATGAAAACCCAGTTGTGGGGGATCTATCCTTACCCGAAGAGGAGGAGATAAAGATAAGGGCAATGAACTCGTTCTCCTCGCAAAACAGGGCAGTTACGATGCAGGATTACGTCGCTATGGCATATGCGATGCCTTCAAGGTTTGGAGCAATAAAAAGAACGAGAGTAGAAGTTGATAAAGATTCATTTAAGAGAAACCTGAATATGTACATTATGGCAGAAGATGAGAATGGAAAATTGATACCTGCTAGTATCACACTTAAAAACAACCTCAAAACTTGGGTGACAAACTATAAGATGATGGCCGACACCTTCGACATACTCGATGCTCGAATATTAAACTTGGGAATTGATTATACAGTGGTAGTTGCTGACAACGTCTCTAGTGTTGAGACTATTGCTTTGTGCAATGCAGAGTTGGAGGAACTCTACAAGATTCATCCTGAAATAGGGGAGTCTTTAATGATTAACGATATCTACAAAACATTAAACCAGTTAGATCAAGTGGTTGATGTGACGGATGTTACAATAAGAACAATAACGGGAGGGCAGTATTCTACAGTGCCATACAACATAGATGAAAACTTGAGTTTGGATGGTCGTGTATTGATGATGCCTTCTGATTTTGTTTATGAGATTAAATTTCCTATATCGGATATTAGAGGTTCTGCGACATGAGTATAAAAAGATTTTTTGCAAATGCAGACAATACAATTACGAATGCTTTCGCTTCAAACCTCACAACGAGAGGTACAGGTTCTAATATGGGTGCTTCTGATATTTTAGAAGTATTTTCAATATATGGACAAGGGTCTAGTACATCTCTTGAAAAAGCAAGATCATTAGTTCAGTTTGATGTGTCAAAAATCAAAGCAGCGCGAGATGCTGGTACCATCGCACAATCTGGCAGTGTTAAATTCTTTTTGAGACTTTATAATGCAGAGCACGGACAAACCTTGCCAAAAAACTATTCTTTATCTGTGCTACCAATATCCCAGTCATGGAGCGAGGGTTCTGGATTAGATATGGAAGAATATTCAGATTTGGACATATCTAACTGGATTTTTGCAAGTGATACAAAGGTGGCAGACGTTACCGATGTCAAGTTTGTATCAACCACTCCGTCTGACTATGATGGTAAATATTTCATTTTGCAGGTTGTTAATGATGACAAAACAAAAACAAGATTGAACTTTTGGTTTGATGACGACGGTGCAGGTTCGGCACCAAATGTAGATGGTACTGAAGTTGAAGTTCAGATAAATCAGGCAAATGCAAACACTGTAAAGAGATTTGCAAGAGAAGTTAAAGTGGCAGTAGATGCTTTGGCAAGTACAAACCTTTCTGCGTCTATATCAGAAGATGACACAGGGGATGCTACCGGCGCTACAGTTAGATTAACCAATACCGTAGTAGGCGGAACCTCTGGATCCTTTATTCCAACTGTTCATAATGATGGAAATGTTTTTACTTTAACAATAGACCAAAGGGGTGGACCAAAGAGATGGTCTGCTTCTGGTGGTGACTATCATGAAGTAACTTACGTTCCAACAAAAACACTTCCAAATTATACCTATGCTATTAATGATGGAACTGAAGATATTGAATTGAATGTAACGGCACTCGTGGAAGAGTGGATACTAGCGGAGTCCACTGTAGACCCAGACAGAGAAAACTACGGCGTCATGATAAAGATGGCGGATCAGTTTGAGGATGGAAGTCAAAAAAGATCATATTACACAAAAAAGTTTTTTGCAAGAGGTACTGAGTTCTTCTACAAGCGACCTTGCATTGAAGCAAGATTTGATAATCACATTGGCGATGATAGAGCAAACTTTTACAAGAGTTCTTCTTTAGCGACTGGACCTGAGAACCTAAACAAACTCTATATGTACAACTACACGAGACGTGGTTTGACTAACATGCCGACCTTAAAGACAAACTCTGATGGCACAGACCAGACAACTGGAGAATCTTTAATCAAAGTCAGATTATACCCAGATCAGAAGAGTTCGACAAAAGCACTTGTCTTGCCTATTGGCGGCGGCGTAACAGATGGTCGAGCAAAAACAAAGATAACAGTATCAGGCAATCCGGGCAATGGTGAAACTTTTGTGGTTACTGATTATGAAGGTACCGCTGTGACTTTTACAATCAACACAGCATCTGATAGTGTTGCCGATGGTGTTGTTGGGATACAATCCAATACAGGTAACAACACTCAGATAGCAGGAAAAATAAAGTTGTCCATCGAAGCAACGGCGTTGAAAGTGACAGTTACAGATAATAACGACGGAACAGTAGACATTGTACAGAACGCTATTGGAACTGATGGTAACAAGGCACTAAGTATGGCGGGTGTCACTAATGTGGCAGCAGAAAACAACGCTTTTACAACGGGACACGCTCAGGATTTCGCCGTAGGGTATCTGCACGAAACTGGAATCTACAGTGCATCTCTAGCATTTACAGGTTCTCAAACAAAAGTTTTTGATGTTTGGTCGGACTTAAGTGACAATCAACTGTTCACAGGTTCTGCAATATATACCAAGGAACATAAACCATTGCCGTTTAGCAATGCTGATGAAGAGTACGTTGTCTCCATTGCAAATTTGAAACCGTACTACAGAACAAAAGATAAACCATGTTTAAGAGTTAATATAAGAAAAAAAGATTATCAACCGAATATTTATACAGTAGCTAGTAACAAAATACAAAACGAAGTATTGTATAATGTATACTACAGGGCGTATAGAATAGTTGATGAAGAGGAAGTAATATCATATGGATCAGGAAGCATTCCACATACAAAGATGTCATATGACTCTAGTGGAAGTTACTTCAAGGTAGATATGTCACTTTTTGAACCAGGTTATATGTACGCTTTAGAAATATCAACTGACTCTTACGAACAGAATATTGTTAACAAGAGTGAGTTCAAATTCAGAGTTGAGTAGGTATGAGTCTTAAAAGTTTATTTGGTAAAGATAAAAAAACAACTAATATATCGTCTTTAGTTTCTTTTGAAGGCGCACTAGATGATGTCGAGTCCGTTGGGTATATCGAACAGTTCATAAGGGACAGGAAAAGATATAAGACTCACACTGATTATTTAACAGCGTCAAACTTTTGTGCATACGGATCACTTGAGGAGTACTACAGGTCGGGTGTAGATCGTATAATCAATACTTATCCATATGACGGATCCCTAAAAGAAAAACTTCAGTGGTTTAATGATTCGAGTGGTTTTGATTTGCATTTGTTCGAAAATGAATACCCAAGAACGAACGGATATATTCAATTGGGGTCAGGAAACTGGGGAGATGTATCTTCAACCTCTGGTTCGTACGGAAATCCACTGACTAAGGAATACATCTTCATAAAGGGTGGCCCGAATGTTGGTAATGTATATGCCACTGCATCTCATCAAACTTCAAATCTTGAGATCAATGGTCGCACTGGAAACACTGTAGAGTTCTGGTTAAAGAAAGGTTCTTACGAAACAGCAAAAACGAGCAGAGAAGTAATCTTTGATAACATCGCGTCGGGTTCTTATGAGAGTCTGTCAAACGCTCAGTACGGAAGATTGACGATTGAGTTAGACAACACTGATAATACAAAATCCCCATTCCTTTTGACATATAGATCTGGTTCTGATGGTTTTTCTCAACAAAGGGTTGGCGCAACACAACTTTATGCCAGTGCATCAGATGATAGTTGGCACCATTATGCTTTTTCATTTAAAAATGTTAATAGCAAGGTTAGGGTCAGCACGTTTGTCGATGGTGTTTTAAATGAGACAATAGAGGTTGGAACATCAATAGGTGCAAGAAACAATACTATGGTTGCATCTATAGGCGCACTTGTGGCAGCATATGATGCGGCCGCCGCAAGTTCAGACGCCCCTGGTCAGGGACACGGCAAGTTATCTGGATATTTAGATGAGTTTAGGTACTGGAAAAAAGAAAGAACTGCAAAGGACGTAGGTAGGTTTTGGTTCACCCAAGTCGGCGCTGGTTCCAACACAGACACTGCAAATAGTTCTCTGGGTTTTTATTACAAATTTAACGAAGGAAAAGTTGGAAAAACCAACATCGATAAAAGAATTTTAGACTACAGCGGCCGCGTATCTAACGGACTTTGGGTAGGATATACTGACACTGGAAGATATAACAACTCTGCAATGATAGAAGCATCAGCGTCTTTATCTGAGTTTAAAGATCCCATTATATACATAGAACACCCAGAGGTATCATCATTCAGACAAGATGCTTTGGAGCGCGGTTATGCTTACGACTTAGAGAACGCATCTAGCATGTACTACTCTTACCCTGATTGGATTGTGGACGAAGACGGACAAGGTAGCGAAGATTTAAAAAGAGTCACTCAGGTAGTTGCTAGTTACTTCGATAGTCTATTCCTTCAGATTAAAGATTTAGGTGAGTTGCGTCATATAAAGTATCATGACTTTGAAGACAAACCTTATCCATTTAACAATATCAAACTAGAGTCTCTAGGTCTTGTAACTCCGGAACTATTCATGGATGCAAGCAATCTCAATATTCTTGCCAATAGGGATGAAGATAAAGACTTTAAGCAAGATACAGCAGACATAAAAAACTTTATTTATAACAACATCTATAACAATCTTGAATCAATATTCAAATCTAAAGGAACAGAAAAATCATTCAGAAACCTCTTTAGATGCTTTGGTATAGACAATGAGTTAATAAAGATAAATCTATATTCGACAGATTCAACATACCCCATTGAATCAAGTTATCAAGCATCATCTGTAAAAACAAAGTATGTTAATTTTGCAGATGCAATAAATAAAAAAGGGTCAGTGTATCAGACCAAAGATGGACTAGAGGGCGAATATAGACTGGTCGATGCGCGAGGATTCCTAAAAGGAACCGATGGTGCAGTTACGGATGAGGATGCTATTCACATAGGTTTTACAACAGAGACACAGGTTTTTCTTCCAAGACTTTACTCAATCAATCATCCGTTTCATTTCCCAACAGAAATAAGTTCAAGTATTTTTGGTTGCCATAGAGTCGTCGACGAAAACGACGATGAAAATTTAAATTGGCAATCAACAGCGACAAATGATCACTCATTCCAGGTTTATGTAGCAAAAGAAAAACTCGGATCTAGAACGGGTAGATTCGTTTTAAAGACTCGCTCTGGTGATTTTGCTGCAATGGAATCTGAGAACATAGTGGACTTGTACAATTCTAATCGATGGAATCTTGCAGTTCGTTTAGCAAATACGGCCGGTGCCCCAGTAAGTGGTTCAACTTATGAGATGCAGTTCTATGGAGTTAATACAATATCCGACTCTATAAATCAGTCATTCTATGTTGCAGAAGCAATCAGCGAAGTAGATGCTAAGAACTTCATGAAATATTCAAAGAGATTTTATGTAGGCGCTGAGAATGAGAACTTTATAGGAGATATGCACTACAACTCAGACGTAAAGGTTTCTAACTTTAGGGTGTGGTTGGATACATTATCTAATGAGGAAATCAATGCTCATGCCATAGATCCGAGATCATATGGCCTGTCATCTCCTTCTGCACACATAAATCCTCTACAGGAACTCGGTGATGCACCAACAAAAAGAATCGACCGCTTGGCGATTAACTGGGATTTTTCAAACTTAACAGGATCAACTTCGAATGGTGACATGTGGGTTACTGATGTGTCTTCTGGGTCTATCGAAGATCAACATACTTTTGGTAAACTAGCACCTATCACAAGAAGACTACATCCAGGCAAAGGTATAAACTTTGCGTCAGCAACTACATCAAGTGTGGACGTTGAGTACGATCAGGCAGCAAGACTACAAACGTTTGAAAATGTAAAAGCAACCGATATGGTAAGCATTTTATCCAACGATGACATTACATTTACCAGAGAAACTAAACCGACTGACTTTTTCTTTTCTTTTGAAAAGTCTATGTATGCAGCAATAACTGATGAAATGATAAACTTTTTTGGCGGCATTAACGACTTTAGCAACCTCATCGGCGCACCAGTAGAGAGATATAGACCTCACTACAAGAGGATGGCGAAACTGCGACAGACGTTCTTTAATAGAGTTGAAAATACACCAGACATAGAGAGATATATAGAGTATTACAAGTGGTTAGACTCTTCGCTGTCTGTGATGATTGACCAACTAGTACCTGCCTCAGTTGCAGCATCAGAAGATATTAGAAATGTAATTGAAAGTCACGCACTTGAGAGAAGCAAGTACTTCAACAAGTTTCCAACTATGGAGTTTAAGCAGTCAGATCCTTTGGGTCAAATTCGAGGCATTAATGAACTTCTTTACGATTGGCAGCACGGACACGCTTCAATAAACAAGGGCCCAAACGATAACTGCCTGTGGGCAAGGGAGCGAGCACAGAGAAGTACTGATCTTCACGTTACCAGCAGCGGCAACCACGAAGAAACTACAATAGCAGTGGACAGAGATAGAGAGGTTATTAGAAGAATATCAATAACTTCTGTTTCGGGGTCTACATATGCAACAAGAAGATTGTCGAGACCGTATAGATTATCAGTAGAGGACCAAAGGCATCTTAAGGGTGGAGACAATTCTTTTGGTAATAAGAAGAAAAGACTTTTTACTGGTATTTCAACAGCAGGAAGATTATCACATATTGTAATAACAGGATCTGAAGCATCTGCTGATTCTTGTAAAGATCCTATACATCCAAGTAGAAAAAAGAAAGTACACGCTCCAGCAGATATTGCTTTTACCAGTAGGGACATGGATGTTAATGATATTGCACCATTCACTCTGTATAGTAGTTCTTTAGATCCGATATCGGGATATCAGGGACTGTTACACAGGGATTTTAAAAAGGGTGTTGATATAACAAACATCCACACAGATGAGTATGGTGACGACAGAGAAGTTACACTACAATCACCGTTTACTGAGAGGTGGGTTGGCGGAAATCAACATAGGCATCAAGACCTATCCGGATCGCTTCTGGGCAGTATTGAAGCAAAAAAGGATGGGAGAAGCAGATTAGAAGCATTCAAGTTATTGGCAGAAGATGGTAAACTTTACGTACTGCCGCCCAATGCTGTTGATTTTACTTCAGATAAGCATCCGATTATCGATCACACAATTCAAAGCGCTCAAATGCTGAGAGAAGATCTTGCAAAGAGACCTGTAAACATTAGAAACATCAGAACCACAACTGGCAGCATTTCTTTGGGCAACTTTAATCACCCTTATGATATTGTGCAGTATACATCTGAAGATCAAAGAAAAGACTTTCTTGTTGATAATGATCAACCATTAGCGCCCGTAAACTCTCTTGGTATCGCTGGCGTTCAAGAGACTGCAAAGTTTCCAAGACCTGGTAGAAAACATGTGTTTAACGCTCGATTCTCTGCTCCAGGCGGACCTGAAACCGCTGGTGACAGTCTTGGTGGACAGAACTTAGATAGAGCAACAAACCAGTATTCAGTGTATAACTCCTTGAACTATAGAAATCTAGCAACTCGTGGACCACTAGATCAGTTAAGTATCATACCACAAACTGCAAGCACAGACTCTAATAGTCTTGTTACAAACCATAAAGTAAATGCTAATCCAAGATATCGAAGAAAGTTGGATAATAGCATGTATAATGGTGAAGTAGATGTGAATCAAGATAATGTTTTTGTAAGACACCCAATCCCACAAAACGATTACCAATATGCATGGATTACTGCATCGCTCGCAACCGGTAGAGAACCTGTTGAGATCGCTGGTCACCTTCATTCTTTCACTCAGGCGTCAGTAGGAGATGCAACCGGGTCTCTCGCTTACGAAAGGACATACGAGTTTTTAACTGCAAGTAACAGAGAAGGGACTATACCGATTGATTTTGTTGGATTAAACACGCACATCCGTGATGATATAAACGTCGTAACAAACACCGTCACTGCAGCAGAAACGTATGACCTTACCGGAACAATCCACCACAGACAAGGACCATATGGTTGGCCAAGTTGGAAACAAATCAGAGTAGGTGACTCTGCTCTTGGTAGGTATTTTAGAAAGAACAATCTATATTCTATTCCTGTCCTTGATAGGGGCAATGAAAATGTACAGTTGCAGTTTTCGACGCTTGGCAACTATAGTTGGCCTGATCAAATCGACCACCAGACAGCAACAGAATCGAGAGCGGTTGGTAATACAAACTATAGATTTACTGATCCGCCAGTATCATCTAATAGAAAACCGATTGCTCTTAGGGGCAACACGAGAAGACCGATGAGGTTGAGAAGGTCCCCAGTCGATTTTGGTATACCTAGAATTCCAAGCGTAATAATACCGGGACCCATTGTACCTTTCAAAAAGACATATACCTTTGCCAATAACATTGCAAGATTTGCAAACGATAAGTTGTCAAAGGTTCTTGGTATTGTCCCAATTCAGGAAGAAGTAAAAAGAAACTTCACTTCTGATGAACTTTTAAGTTTTGACTTTACAAAACCAAGTGCGGTGGCAGATTATTCAATAAATATTTTTCCAAAAGAAGAGAATACATATCTTAAAAAATCTAGAGAAAGATCTCAATACACTGCTGAAGATTTTTGGCGAGACAATAGAAAGGATAGAACGCAACCAAACGTAAAGAATTCACAAGGATTTACAGTTCCAAGATTGTCAGTTTGGCCTCTAGATGGACCAGAAGATTTTAGTACTGTTTCTTTGAAGAGAACAGTTGATTCGTTAGGTACAGACGGTTCAGGTGAATTGCTTGCAAACTATTCTATATTTCACAACAATTTGACAAAACCAGTGCCAAGTGCGCTTTATGCTAGACCGTTCCCAATGCAGTCAACATCGAGTTTACCACATCAGGGAGACTTCAAAAAGTTTAACTTAGCACTTAGTTATAATAGAAAATCTATATTTAGACAAGATTTTAAACTAGTTGCAGGTCAAAAAACTATAAATGTTAGTAGCGGTAACAACAGGCGCGGCCGCGGGGCAGCATTTCAGTTTGCAGTGCCAAATAGTAATGGTTTCACGCAGGGTGGCACTGCAAACCAAAAAAATAAAATACCTCACGGATGGAGAAGTTATGTTGCTAATAATACACCAAGGACTATAGCAGACGCCACAACTGGACCTAGACTTGCTAACTTAAACGGATCTGCAACAAACCTAGAATATCCTCACGTAATCGCTTTGGTTGGAACGGACAACAATGCTAACGCGCACTCAAATAAAGGAACGGTACCGCGTTCACAGATTCCCGGTGGTGACGGAACAACCTATAGCACTAATATCTGGCGTCACATAGAGACAACCGGATCTGCGATTAGCGTCACAAAAGGTGCTGTTGTGCAGGTTCATATAAGGACAGGAAATCATGCATCGAATATAGATAGTTGGGGGATGTTAAAGGCTTCAAGTGACTTGTTTGTTCAGATTGGCACTGGCACCACTTGGACAACAATAGGAAAAGTTACGGCGTTTCAAAATCCAGAATGGGATTCTTGGCCGGACAACAAGTTTAGAAGATATGTGTTTGGTGTACCACCAAATGCCACTGCTGCTTTTGCTAGTGGCGTAGATCTTAGGTTCCTGCAAGCGTCAAGTCTCACTGCTGATTTCAGGTCGGGTTGGTTGATTGCTATGCCAACTGTCTTTCATTGTCTTGAAGAGGTAGGTAACAATGAAGCGTTAAACGATCAATATAAGTTTGCGAAAGATTTTGTTGGACTTGCAGAGTTGGATACACCGGTAAAATCATATACATCAGCAAGAGTTCCGGCATCAAAACGAAGATATTATTCTCCACAAAATTTTGAACCCTCCTTATTGTCTTTGGGCGCTTTAGATAAATACGGTGACGAAATTGAACCAAGATTTTTTGGATCAGCAAAACACCATAGTGCATCGTCCATATCTTCAGATTATTTAGAAACTTATGATCAAATAGTAATGCAAGATGCTCAAAAGCAGTATGTGTCGTACTACCAAAAAGACGATAAAAAAGATCACCATCTGTATGGTTCGCAGTTCTTTAGGACGCCTGAGCACGCTTCTAGGAATCCTTTTAACTTTAGCAACTATGCCGACTTTAGAGAACAATCTAGATTGCTGGCAAAAGATTATGCACTGGTGCCAGAATTTAGAATTAGCGAGCACATGGATTTTTATCTCAACACTATTGGAGGTGAAGATCCGTTCTTTAGTTGTAATGATACTTTTTTAAATATAACTGGTTCTGATGTAGAATCGCCCGATAATAGTGCTGTTGACAACTTTTATGAAGTCTACAGTCATACAGATTTTCTAAAACATTTTAGTGTTGTAGAGGATGAGTTTAGAGAGGTAAAAACTGTTAAACCAACAAAGTTAAAGTTGGAGTGTAGAGCGTTTAAGAAGTTCTTACCCTACAGAGGATTGTATCCAGCAGACAGGATGACGCAATTGGCATCAGATTTCAGTTCATCTTATTCTGCTTTCATTACTGGCGGACACTTTAGAAATGTATTGGCACCTTATTACGCACCTGGAATTGGATTTAACTCTATAAAATCTGGTCTTGCAGTCGACTATCCGATTATAGAACCTCATAAAGATAGAATTTATAATCAGTATGCTGTTATGTTTCAGTCAGCAAGTCTTGCAATCGATGAAAATTTTGGCAATGCTAATGGAGCAGGTCCTCACTCGAACGGAACAAGATCTGACGGAACTCCGTTAATCGCTGGCGCTGCTTCTACAAGTCCAAAACTATCTAGAAACAGAGTAGAGATAGGCAAACCAGCAGACTGGGCAAAGGTTATTTCTGGAAGTCTTGCACCAGGCGGCCCTGGCGTATCTGGAAAGGCAATCACCGTTTCTTTGTGGATGTACTTTCCAAAGGTTTATAGTGGTCATGGATCACTCGACGGACACTCTCCAACTTCTATTGGACTCTATAGACAAAAAGGAAATATAATATCTTTTGGTGGATCCCGAAGAAACATCCCCCTCTTCGACGCGTATTGGAGGAGTGGTGTTAATTTTGGTTACTTTATCGGCGTGGATTCTATGGGTGGTAACTTTGATAGGCGAACGTATGATGCAAACTTATCTGTAGCAGGACACAATTCATCTCTTATGGTAGGCAAGGGTTTTACTAATGATAGGATGTATACCATAGGGTTTACTTGCACCGGCGGTGATGGCATCACCAACCTCGGTAGCACCGATGGTTTCTTTTCTTTTGTTCGAGTTTCGAACGCTTATAACTCTACAGAAGATTTGAAAGCAATACATCCAGGTTGGAATCACATATTATTATCCTTAGAGTTAGACAATATTGGTATATCGTTTGCGGGACCTGGAAATACTAACGGATCAGTCAAAGGTTTTAATGCCTGGGTGAATGGAGAAAAATACACTGGCGCAGGCGTAATAAAATGTAGTAGCGATTATTTTAACAATGGACAGTCAAATTTTACAAATACATCTTATCCGGTACTTGATGAGGGCACCAAAACAACAGGTGAAAATGAAGATTTTGTTTGTATTGGACAGAATGTCAAAGCAGTTGAGTACTACAATTCTGTTGCAACGGGATCTTTACTGTCACCAACCCATAGGCATATTAATTCAACAGCGCTGCATTTGGAAGATTACATTTTCGATGATGGTACTATTGATGGCACGAATTCTGCGCACACAAGCAAACTTAATACTTACACAGATGCACGCACTGTGGATGGTGATGCTATTGACATTAGTGATAATATTATGAATGATTTTGTGTATCCGGGTGAAAATATGATGTCAGAGGTAATCATACTAAACACACCCGGTACAGATCAAATGGCAAGAACTTTAAGTGGATACGTAAAAGGAACACCTGACTTTAGGGCGATGATACCAAAGGTATCTCCATTCGTGTTGGGACAATCTGATAATCAAGAGTGGCAAGATTTGAGATTTTTTGATACCATAGGTGACACTCTTGGTCCTAGAAACCCATACACATGTTTACCAAGTACACAACACAGCAGAATCATAGGTTGGTACAGGATGGGCGGCGATAGTGGATATACCAATCACGCTATTAACAAGATGCATATGTTCAATCATGCGCAAGATCTGTTTAGTGGAAAAATACTGAACAATACGACTGGTAGTGCCGTAGCATTTAATCAATACAATATGCCGACAAAAGACAACCATCTATCGGGCGCATTTTACGGGTTCACAGAATGGTCGGGATCCTTGACAAATGATCTAAAATATTCTGATAAGAAACGCCAGCGTTGGAACGGCATTGTAGATATTACAAATCCTTCACAATACACCTGTAAGTACACAGCAGGTAATGCAGACTATGGAACCTATGTTGATCCTGGTGTGGATGATTACAGAACCTGGTATGGATCTATTGGAACTAGTATATACTTTGAAGACACAACAACAACTCCTGAAAAACTCTTGGTTGATAATAATGAATTTTTAAGCAGTTCTTACATGACAGCAACAGGATCTGTAAGAATGCCCTCTTTCATAGTTGGCACTAAATCCAACTTCACGAATGATACGTCAATACCAAGAATCGGTTCGGCAAGTTATGGAACTTACAACTTCACAGGATCAGGTCCTATTGCAGACGATGAGTTGGGTTCACACGGTTGGTTAAATGATTATCAAGAATCAACAGGAGTTAGAAAGATTACAAGAGTGCCGTTTGAGGCAATCATAAAACCAGAAGAGTTTACGCCAGAAATGAAGGATGATGGAAAAATAGCATCTGCTTTATTTTACGAAGCGGAACCCCACCCCAGTTCTAGTTTGTTGGGAGCACTAACAAATACCTTGAGGTATGTTGGACAAAATGATCATAACCAACAAACTTTTAAATGGTCAGGAACTGATTATCAAGAAGTTTACAAGACAGATGAAAATTTTCATTTTGGTATACCAACTAAGTCAGGTTCATTGTTGACAGAGTTTGATTTAGGTTCTGCTAGATCAAGGGTAAGTAATAATGTTTACACCATGGCAGCAAGCAATTTTTATGCAGAAACTATTAACTTTTTTATTGCTAATAAAAAAGGAGTAACTATACGATCAAGTGATACTCCAAGTTTTATACCGGAAGTTGGAAAGACCTATCAAATGTCAATCGACTTAAACTCTGGTGTACTTGCTGCTCTCGGTGTAAAGACAGATAACCCAATGTATAACAACCCATCTGCATTTGGCATGCCCTTCGACGCAGGTAAATTTAGAAAACTGCACTCTGACGGCGTGTATTACCGCCGCGCCGCTGACCTTGTTGGGTATGGATTCTCTCCTTACTTGCCACCACATTACGACGGACAGGCCAGAGCAGTATTTACTTTTACACCACAAGATGGACCAGCATATTCCACGATAGAGGGTATCTTGCAGGACACTGAAATATCTTATATTAGAAAAGTATCTGCTACTGGATCTATAATGACAAGATCAACAGGTTTTGCGTCTAATGAAGACGCAACAACTAACGAGGTTGTTCCGTCATATAATCGAAGATATGCAATGCATTTAAGTTCAAGTTTCAATGGACTGGACCAACAGAACACCAATTTAGTACAATCTTATGATTCGCAAGGTGATCCTATTGCAGATAGAAAGTCGTTGGTTATTCAAACTAAATTTGAATGTCCTACCTTTGACTTTTCTAAGGTCGATGCTCATCAACCAAAGACTTTAGAAACCATACAACACTTGCCAAGGGTGAAGGGTATCTGGCACCAAACAGGATCATTTAAATCTTTGGGTCGACCATTCGTCTCTGTAACCTCGCCAAGAAACATAGAAGGTGTTGAAGATTTAGCTAAACTCCTTGACGTAAAGGTGGAAAGTGGATACGCTCGGGTTGGAGAAATGCCTAATAACTTAAAGGTTTATGAGGGCGTGATTGCTGTGCCTTTTAAAACATTAAATGGAGTTAGAAGTTATTACAACTTACCACCAGAAGAAGTTTATCAAGCAGTAAGAAATCTTGGATATTCCGATTATAAACTAAAAACAGAAGAGGAAATAAGAAGATTTAGGGAAGTAGCAAACATTCTTGATGCAGCAGAAGCAAGTCGCTCAGGAGGCACAATACCGCAACAAGATGCAACAAGAAGGGTCATTGATGACTTGCCAAGTACAATAAAGGTTAGACCCTCAATACAAAATATGGTTAGGTCTATGATGAGGTATAACATCCCACCTCAGTTTAACTTTTTAAAGTATAACGATCCAGATGGAAAATTTATTAGACCATTTGCAATGTATGTATTTGATTTTTCTGTTGTGTTACCAAAAGAAGATATCGCTAAAATCTGGCAAAACGTAACTCCCGATATCGGACTTGACATGTACGGTTCAAGAAACGGGTCCAGGAGTGTGATATCATCTCAGATAGTCGAGCATGATTTATTTAACTTGAATGACTTGTTGGATCCAACCGCAGAAGTTGTAACAGAGCAGATTCCAGGCATTGCTGGCACCACAACCGGTTATAGAATTGAGGATTGGCGAGGTGGACTATCAGAAGATACTCAGTGGATGGTGTTTAAGGTAAAACAAAAAGCAGAAACAGATTACTTTAGAAAGAAAGAAATAGACAGATTACCGGAAGGACATCCAGAACGAAACTTGTCTGTTGAGAATGATATTTTTAAGTACGGGTTCAACTGGCCATACGATTATTTTTCAATCGTAGAACTAGTTAACTTGAATGCGTCTGTTTCTTTTACAAGCAAATCTGAAGTCATAGACGAAGAAACGGCAAGAATATTAAAAACCAGAAGGGATAATGAATGACATTCTTTAACAAAAAAGAGGAAGTACTAGATGTTCAGTTGACTCAACTAGGAAAGTATCTTTTATCAAAAGGAAAACTAAAACCAAAATTTTACGTATTTTCTGACGATGAAGTTTTGTATGATGTTTCGTATGTTAATTCTGGCAAGGTAGAGGTTGCAAGAGATACCTCAAACAGAATCCAAAAAGAAACTCAAAGAATGAAAGCACTCTATGAACATGATGGAGTGGAAACAAGGGTCAAGGCACTTAATGGGCATAAGGTTGAAAAACCAAGAGGTCATGGTTGGCAAGCAAGAATAAGGGGTAGAACAGAGGAGATGCCGCTTGATCAAGCGTATGGCAACGATACTATAGAAGAAGAAAAGATGGGTTCTGATGACCGAAACCTAGTTAGAAATTTTCTTGGAAACTCATCTGTTGGTGTTAGGGAGGTCCCAGCATGGGATATACAATCTCACTTTGATGGAGAAATACAGAGCGTTATCATTAGTTCTTCCTCTCCGAACGTAGGAATAAAAAGACCGGTTCTTAATTTCGAGGTAGATTATTCTGTTAACGGTTTTGAACTAAGTGTGGCAGATGACGATGATCAAATCACACCAGAAGAATATCGAGATCAACTTGGGTTAGAAAAGAATGTAACATTTTTAGATAATTTTAAGGCATCAGTTGACAGTGATGCTATAGTTTTTAGTATTGTAGAAGACAATGTGGACTATGATTTAACCAACTTTGAGTTTGAATTTTATGAAGTAGAAAAGATTGAGACAAACGAAAAGGCAAATAATGCTGAGACAGAACGTTTAAGAAGACTTTACTTTGCAGATAATGCTTTAGAGTCAAAGAAAGATCGATATATAGACCATTACTTTGAGGTAGAAACAGATGCCAGCGTCGCATCTTTTTATGGATTTGACATACATGGAACAAACAGAAGTAAGTTGATATCAGGACTAAACAAAGCGATAAATAAATTTAAAGATTCGACCGCAGGCATTGATGATGCAAGCATATCTCTTGGTGACTTGGGTGAGGATTGTGACTGATGGCGATTAAAAGGTACGAAAGCACATCCGAGATCGTAGGTCAGTTTCTTCCTAAAGTTTACACGAGAAGGATAACACTTGAAAGTATAGGCAACGATCCAAAAGAAGGCAAAACAGCAGTTACTGTAGATTATCAAATAAAAGATGTTCTTGATCAAAATGGGTTAGGTATCATAACGCAAACTAGAAAAGATGTTGTAGAAGGCGGCCGCATGGCAGAAGAAGATATGCAGGATGACGTTCTCAAGGCACTTAAGGTGATCGTGGTGGCAGTGGATGGAGCAGAAACCGGCAACACTTTGTCAAATCAAATATACAACCTGTCTAATTTTCCAAACGCAAGAGGAAGGAACTTCGAACAAGCATTGGAGATATTGACAAGGGGATACAGAGGACTTAGAATACCGATCGAAAAAAGTGTTAATCTAGCTAGACCCGCTGCTCTTGGGTTTGAGTTTCGAAACACAATATATCAAGAATATGATATTAATAACAATGTTGTTAATATCATTCCTGGAGAGCAAACATTTATTCTTGAGAATAAAGAGTGGGATAATCTCAATAATCTTAGCATTATCTGCTTTAGTTACTTTGACTTTGAGTCTTTGGGACTAACAACTGATAATTTTTCTGAAGAAGATGCTAGAAAACTCTCCTATACAGTAGGTGATCTAACCTTGGACGCGGTTACGAGAGGGGGTCGTATAGTTTCAACAGCAAGTATATACAAACTAGCAGATAACGGACAACCTTACTATGGACCAGTTCACTATCATGGAAGCGGAAACCCCGGACCAGGTGGATATACGGGATATATGGCAGGTTATGCTGGCGCAGATATGGGACCAAAGTTGAACAAAGAGCAAGTACCGATCACAAAAATACAAGACTTTAGAGTAATGCAAAGAACAAAACTCGTAAACTATCAACCAGATCAATTGGAGTATTTCAACAATAGAAAACCAGACCTTTCCTTTTTAGATAGGGGAGACAAGAACTATTTTGGATTAGATCGAGTTATTGTCAATTATGATAAGGAAGAGCAAGAGACAAATATCGAATTTACAGCAAATATGTTTGACATCTATAAAAGAAACTCAAGATATTATCCTCTTCTTAAGAGCGCTCCAATATTGAGTTGGGCAGCACCCACAGTGCTGATGAGCATCCTGGAAATGAAGATTGTAAGAAGGAGGATGACTACCGGATTGCCTGGTACTGATAGACTCGGAAGTAAAAAACGAATAGCATTTATGCCAGAGTCAGAGGCGGAACACATTGTTATAGCGTCTTCTGATGGTGGACCTGGATCCTTAAACCCTTCTTCAGATGACTATTATGGAGCAGTTGAACAAACAGGAAGGGGTTTTTCAACTAGATCCTTTAAAGCAAGTGATTTTCAAATAGGGGACTATCATGGAACAAACGGAATATATCAATATGGTGTAGAGTTGAGGGTAGTAGATAACACAAAACCATTCATGTTAACTAAACTTGAACGCGCTCGCCGCGCTATAAAAAATCTAAAAATATATTCTCAAGAATCAAAAATACCAGTTTTTGATACGTACAATGTCAAAAAACCAGAGGAAAATCTTCCGATTGGTTTGTCCGAAGACCCCATTTACACCGAAAGTGTTTCAACAATTGGAAATTATGACTCTAGAACAAGAACGTTTACAAGTAAATTTATAGCAGACTCAAGGCGTAAGTATGATTTTCGAGAGTATGTTGATAGTTTCAGGGACTTGCTTTTCTTTTCTTTTGGAAGAAGTGAAGTACAGAGAACAAGAAGAGCAACAGAAAATGTCCAGTTAGAAAATCAGTTGCAAACTCCTCTGAGTGCTTTGGAGTCGCTACAGAACGATGGGTTTTTACCAGACCCAGAGTCTATATCTCGAACAGAGTTGTATAATATGATTAATCCCTCAAATACGAACCCAGAAACAATAGATTCGTTTATTACGTCTTTTGAAGATTTGGTGCTTGAGATGGAAGAGTACTTTGGGGCAAAGCATAATTTGTATATATCAAGCGAAGGTTCTGGTTACTCTGCAAAATCTGGATATACTTTTACTGTAAAAAGGTGGTTAAACTCAACAAATTTTGATATTGATATAGACACGTTTGTTCATCTAGAACCATTTAGGGATGAGGTTTCCTTCGATTATGACATCGCAAGACCAACCTACACTGGACCTAGAACGGCGACATTTCCCATATTTCTAAGAAGATTAGAAGAAGAGGCAGTTCGTTATGATATACCTCCTGGTAATCCAGTGGCACTTTCTCCAAGATTTTTAAATCTTGGAAACTGGGTCATGTGTTTTGATAGGGAAATGATCAAGATGAAAAGAGACCAATTTGAGTTAGAGAAAAAAGAAGCAAGTAAAATGCAACTAAGGGCATCTCGAAGAAGGAGAAATAGAGGTCGACGCCAAAGAGGTATGTCAAAGTGGCAAAGAAAACTGAAAAGATTAAGCAAGAAAAAATTTATCTTCCTAGATCCGGCATCATCAGTAGATTCGAATGCAGTAAGCAACTATATCACTGGGTTAAGAAAGTTGGTGAGAGTTAGGGGCCCCGCCGCTCCAACTAATTTCTTAAGAAGTATTGATAACTTGGACACTTCAAACTTTTTTGAAGGTCTTCGTGCAATAAATGATCAACTTTCTAACAACATAACGAACTACGGGTCTTTGACGAACGCGACCACCCTTGTCGACATCACGAGAGAACTACCGTTCCCAGAGAATCCTAACGAGTGTGGGTTAATAGATAATACCCCAAAAGACTTTAGACTACCACTTATTACCGATTTTCTTGATAGGGAGGATTTCTTTTTTGGATTTGGATTCGCTCAGGAGGAAGTTATACCGGAGGTTTTACCACTTGATTTGCCGACAGTTGAACCACCGACTCAAACAGTTCCGCCGATTACAACAGTAGAAGTCCCAACAGGACCTACTATACCTGGACCAGTGCTGCCTGCAATACCAACGATGCCTACTTTGGATATTGGAACAACTATTGAGGACCTCATACCCCAAGTTAGATCAACTTCCTTTCCAACCGGCGGAGTGTTTGAAGAAGCGATGGTGTTTGCAACAGATTCAAACTCCGGCGGCGTTCTTACGTATGGTGGGGTCAATAGTGGTGCAACCGGAACGGGAAAAATACAACTAGTTTCGGCAGATATTGCAACGGGTAATGGTGTTGGTAAACCGATGGGATCACAAACAAGAAGTTCAAACCCCAAACCAATGCCGACCCATAGGGAATCAGGCGCATCACCGACGCCAACATATTCAGTTTTAGAGGTTGGTCTCGGAACAACTGTCGCCACATCTGGCGCTACGTCGACATCACAATCACCAACATCACCAGGTCTTACTGCTGGCGCTGCTATGAATGTTGGTACATCTGCCGTAGGACCTGTTGCGAGTGCCGATTTTACTGCGAGCCCTGCAATGCAGTCAGCAGGCGGTATGGGTAACTTTGGCGGTGGAACAGGCGCATTCGCTGGAGCATTTGGTGGATTCGGCGGTTACTAGGTGAATATATTTTACTACGGAGATATTTAAAGTATGGCAGAAAAAGATCCTTGCGAAGTAGTACTTCCAGAAGAACAAGAAGAAGTTAGTCCAGAGTACCAGGAAACTTCGCCTGCACGCTTTGGTATTCCGGGACTCGGTGGACCCTCTGTATCTGCCTTAAGTAATCCAGCAGCAGCGTTATTTCGATCACCAGCACTTTCTGGACCACAAGCAGCACTTCAATCTGGAATAGAGGCAATGCAAAATCCGACAGTACAGCAAGTAATGGAGGAAATAGAAAATGAAAGGACACAGGACCTTTTAAATAATAGTTTGGGAGAAGGTTTAGAAAACGATATCTCTCTAACACCAGTTTTTCAAAACAATTTATCTGCTGAGAAAAGCACTTGGGTTATAACAAACACCTCTCTTTTAGATCTTGGAAACACCACGGGGGTCGACCCAGAGACAGGAGAAGGAAAGTTTAAATCAAAACCTGCCTACATGCTACACAGTTTCGTGGGCACGGACAAAAGAAGGTCCCCTTCTAATGTTATTGATAACTCTTATAGAATTGATCCACTAAGGTGGATTGGTGATAGGATGTGGTTTAATGCTGGGCACATTGGCGGACCTGTCGAGTACGAGACCGCAGGTTCAGCAAAAAGTATACACGGCAACTCCCGAGGCCCTGATTTTTATTTTGTAAATTCAGAAAAGGGTAGGGGGTGGGCAAAATTATATATTGATGGATCAAAAAATCTGCACATTAGATCTGGCGGATCCGCAAACTTAGCTACATGGAAAAATAAAAATGAAATATTACAAACAATAGCAAGCAACAACTCCGCAGGATTTAAGGTCAAGTACGAATATCATGAACTGGTGGGAGTAAAGAATGCTTCAAGCACTCAAGATTGGTCATGGAAAGACTATATTTATGGTCACGTAAGAAACGAAATTGCTTCTGAGATAGTCCCTACATCTGGTAGACCATCTGAAAAAAGAGAATCTTTTCGTGAAGCTGCCTTAAGACAAGATCAGAATGTGGGATGGAGAAACATAAGTGATAAGTATGCTGAAAGGTTGAACTATGCAAACTTAAACCCCTTTCCGGTCATTCCTTTTTATGGGGATGAGTTAACCTTAACAAAAGATACAGACCCTGCCAGATTAGATGCGCCTCCTACAGTGGGCAGGGTAATGTTTCAGGACTTTACAACAAATGTAACTGACTTGCTATCTAAAGAAGAGGCAGACGTTGTCGACATCGGAAACAAATCATACTTTGATATTCGTACTGTATATTCTTACTTCGACTGCTTGTATGAAAGAATCTTCTCTCCTGTGCTTGATGAACTGGAGTTGCCATCTCCTTACTTGAAAAAACCCGAACTTGCCTTTGAGACTTCCGGTTTTAAAACGGAAGGATTGAGCAGAATACAGAAGCAAGACTTTGAAAAACTTATCTTTTCGAGACTGGAGATCGCTGACCTCCTAACAGGAACTGGGTTTTTTTCCGGCATGAGAGACTCTGTAGACGAGTCTGAGGCAGTCAGACCGTCACAACAAGTTGAATACATAGAAGACTTGATGAAGATTGGCAATAGAGATGCTAAACGAAAGATGGCAGGACTGATGAGAGAATATTATGGGTTCAATATCGATAACAATGATCAGGATGTGTACTTAAGCAAAAGAACACCAGAAGAACTGGACATCATATACAATGAAAGATATCTAAATCCAATGTTTGTTGAGATGGAATTGGGTAGTATAGAGAAATCACAACTCGCAGAAGCGCTAACCTTCAATGGGGACAACACAATAGTTAGAAGCATGTTCGGTGCCCTCGTGAAGCGCCAGGATACAGAAACGACACAAAGGAGAAGTTACCTCTCGGGCATGTTATATAACATAACAAATACGGATATAATCAATGCCAGTTATGTTGACCAACTGCTACAGTCCGGACTTAACGCAGATTCTGACTCGCTGTCAACTAACATAGAATTTTCAGACACAATAAAGATTGATGAGTCAAGGTCTCTCGACTTCTCTGAATGGTTTGATTCTATATTTGATTTTTACACATCAGGCGCTTTGGCACCGACTTCGCCAATAGAAAAGTTTGCAAATATCTTTAGACTCTTGACCATCAAGGCAAAGATAGCAAGATTTGTAAACTCTCGCGCGCGCACTTACCGGCAGATAATGACTGGTGTACCCGCCAAGAGTGAGGTTTTGGGATTCACTGTAGATAAATATGAGATATCTAGAAACGGAGAAGAGTCGCACATAAACAGTTTTCATATTCTATCAAATAACGATAGGGAAGTAGAGAGATTTATCGACAGTCAGGTAAAGTATGGTAAGGTTTACGAATACAAGATTAATAGGGTTGTTGCAATCGTTGGTAATAAGTATGCTTATTTAGATCCAGGTGTTCAAAGGACAGAAAAAGACAAGAAAAAAGAAGACCAAACAAAACAAGAACCAACAAACCCAGACTTTAGGCAGAAGTTTGGAATCGTAAATGTTCCTGTTTTAAAGATACTTAGCATCCCATCTACCTCTAAGAGAATCGCAATATCGGATAGACCTCCTATATATCCAAACATAGATTTTGTTCCTTTTAAGAATGTTCAAGACAAGGTGTTAATAAATCTTAGTTCAAATACTGGGGAGTACCTAGCACCTCCTGTTTTGCTGGAAGATGATGATAACGTTCAGTTTTACACAGTTGCCGCTAGTCAAGGTTTGCAAAGCGTCCAGGGAATCAGTTTACAGGAAGCAAGAAACCTTTCATTTTCTTTAAGTGAAGATTTGGCAGAATCGGAGATGATAAGATTTAGAAGTGATGATCCTGCAACAACTTTTGAGATTTTCAGGATAGAAGAGTATCCATCAAGTTATGAAGACTTTGTTGGTAACAAAATAGCAAAGGAAGTACTAAAGTCGGACAACTTTGCTTTTATGGATAACCTCAAACCAGACAAGAAGTATTATTATACTTTTAGAGTGGAGGATGTCCACGGTCATGTATCTAATCCCTCTCACATATATGAGATAGAATTGATTACTTTCAATGAAGCAGTAAGACTTTCAGTCAAGGTTGTAGAACCAGAAGACTTGAAAAAAAAGATGAAAGATATGAGACAATCAAGTAAGGACCTTAGAATATTTATGTCCATCAAACCAACTCTGGGACAAAGAACACTGCAACTTCCAGAGAGTGGCCGATTTGCGGATCTGGTTGATCTTGCAGATAAGAACCAGATGTTTGGAGAACCTGGTCTAGATAAGTTGTGGGGTAAGAAATTTAAGTTGAGAATAAGAAGTAAAAACACCGGTAAAGAGGTGGACGTAAACTTTCGTTTTAACGGAAGGGCGAAAAAGAACGAAGAAAATAAAAAAGTAAATTTAATATGTTAAAATCTATTTACAGGTGAAGTTTAAGGAGTGTTAGTACATGGCTTTTTTAGATAATTCAGGCGACATCATCTTAGATGCAGTCCTGACCGATACAGGTCGCTTCCGAATGGCGCGAGGTGACTTTAGAATTTCCAAGTTTGCATTGGGTGATGACGAGATTGATTATTCTCTTTTTAACAAAAATCACCCTAGTGGTTCTGCTTATTACGATTTGGAGATTTTAAGAACTCCGTTGTTAGAAGCATTTACAAACAACACTTCCACCATGAAGAGCAAACTGTTATCTATCACTCGAACCAATATTCTTCACTTACCTGTTCTAAAACTTCTCAATGGCGGAAACTCCGGCGGAAACTCAGAGAACTACAGTGATATCGCAAAGACAAAACTTAACACAAACACGGGTGGATTTATTGTGACTTGCGATGAAGATACGGAAGAACCTGCGGTTCTTACAGCGCTCAATGAGAATGGCATTATGAAGGGTAGCACACAGAGTGCACTTGCTTCTGGTGATAATGCTTTTGTTTCAATAGAAAGAGGACTCGACACTACTGAAATATCTCCGCTAGTAAGAATGCCAGCGACTCTTCAAGAAACACAATTTATTATCGAAGCGGATTACAGACTAGGATTCATTACAGATCTTAATGCACAACCAGTGCCAGTATCATTCATTGATGATGATCAGATTGCATCTTACTATGTCAGCGAAGGTACTACTGAGGGTGAGTCTCCGGTTGTTATTCCACAAGCAGATGACTTTAGGACAGATGCGACACTTGCAAGAGAAAAGTCTGTTCACAACATTAGAGGTCCTCGTGACCGTGTTGTGCAGTTTAAGATTCAACCAAGCATTAACCTTATTAGTTCAAACTTTTTGTTTGATAAGTTGGGGTCGACTTTAACAACTCCAACGATCGCAGGGTTCTCTTCTGGGCAGAACTATAGGATTATTGACTCGCTTGTTAGAATAACATCTGCAACAACTTCATATTCTTTGGACATTCCAATAAGATTTATTAAGAAGGTATAGGATAAAACATGGCAACTACATTTAAGACATTTCTAAATAACGACGTAACAACAACAAAAACTTTATTGCATGAAGCAATCCCAATCACTGGCGCTATCTTGTCAGGCACTTACAGTACTGGTAGAGCGGACGGCGGTGCAGGGCATGGGATGGTCCCAACCGAGTTTAACATCAAAAACTATTCTCACGGAATGTTTCAATCAGTCTATGATTATCCTTTTTTGAGTTCTTCTGCAAATCACATTCTTGATATTTCTGTTGGTATTTCATCTGAGAGTAACTTGTCGGGTACTGTAAATGGTGTTGCGGATGGACACGGCGGCGGCAACACTGCTGCAAAAAGAACTACAAGAACTCAGCAAGAAAAGAAGATTGCAATGTACAACCAGATGGCACAGGTTCTAATGGGGCATGACAGAAATGGTAATGTGCAAAGATTTGACCGCGACGGAAATCTTGCTGAGACTGCTGACGACAAAATGGATGAAGTTGTTTTCTTAAACTTTTCTAGACTTCTTGTTAAAGACGAAATTAAGAAAGGGTCTTTTACGATTAAGTTTGGCACTGAACAGGAAATGGAGTCTGCAAACCTCAAGAAGGCATCGGGTATAGCACACTTATTAACAATCCAAGACACGAACGCTCAAAATGATTTTAGAATTAACTCTCCTGCAGGTGAGTATGGTATTCTGTCCGCTTCGCATACTGCAACAGCAGGACACCAAGGAATGGCTGGCGATACCACTGGGCGATCTGATCCCTCAAAGGTCGGGTTGATTTTTTATCAGGCTGGCGTGGTTGTGCTTACTGCTTCTATATTTAATGGGCAAGGACCAACAGCAACAGCGGCAGGTGCATCACCTGGTGGTGGACTTTTACACCAACCAGTATCAATGTCAATCGGTGGTGTTCCTGGTGGATTTAGTGCAGCACACAAGCACGGCGCACCAGGACAGGTTGATGCAAGTATCAACCAGATGCTAACAGGGTCTAAGATTCAGAATATTGCAAACAATATTAGAAAGAGATTGTACGATGTCTCATTCAACAACACGACCGAACTTAACTCAACAGTGTATTTCTGTAGGGCGAACCACAATGAGTTTAACTATAGCGCTAATCCATCTTATCTCAACGAATCGAAGATTAGAGTAAAAGATGTTCCAAGCGATATGCCTATCTCATATGTTACTTCGGTTGGACTTTATTCGCCAGACAATGAGTTGATGGCGGTAGCAAAACTTTCAGAACCTTTGAGAAAGGATCCAACAAACGAACTTACACTGAGAGTAAGGTTAGATTACTAAGGGCGGTGTATTATGCCGTTTAGAGAATTCGGAAAAAACGATTTATTCTACAACCAAATCAAGACATTCCCAAAGTCAGACTTTATTATTAATAAAGGATTAGTTTATTACAATGGCAACAGAAATGTTGCTACTGATGATGGCAATGGTACGATGAGAGATCGAGTTGCACCTCAAAACTTTATATCTCTTTTCGAACTGAATGTTAATAGGCAGATTGACACTGGTACAGATGCACCGCCTAATGGCAAGTCAATCTATCCCTTTATCACTAAAGACGGTGCCAGAATAGCGTTCAAAACAGTGAGCACATCGGAGTTCGATACATCATCTCAGTTTGCATACGGAGACGTTATCAAGGGTGACTATCCTTTAACATCCAGTATAAAAAGAATATACTTTAGTGAAACTTCTGTTCCCTTCGCAGATATAAACAATTCAGAGAGGTTTCAGGGAAGTTTCCTAAAATTAACAAATAACAAAAGATTTATAAACTCACTTAAAAACTCGTTTAATCAGTATGTTTATACAAGTCATCACTTTTCTTTTGATGATACAACTAATCCATATGCGAGCGCAACTGATGATGAAGGTGTGCACGGTTGGGATAAAGCAAAACAATATGCTTCTCTTGTGGAAATACCGTCAATATTTTATGGATCTAGTATAAAAAAAGGTTCAGTAGTGCTCCAAGTGTTTTACACGGGATCTCTTGCGGCAGAATGTAGAGATATAAAGAAAGATGGAGAGTTGATTCAAGTCTCAGGAACTTTTGACGCAACAAAAAACAGTAACAAGGTTGCAGGTACCGTTTTGTATAACGAAGGGTTTATGCACATGACGGGCAGTTGGAATATCACAGATGGTCCTGCGGGCGCTACTGCTGCTGTCGACGGCGGCACAGAAGCGATAAAGTGGTATAACTTTGCCTTTGGTGCAAATGATGGCAATACAACAGATGAGAAAATATCCTTTAGACTTTCTTTTGAGGGAATAAACTTTGTGCCATCAATAACAATGATGGCACATGCTCCAAAGGGTGAATTTAATAATTCTACCAATCCCACAGTATACACAAAGGCACAAGTAAAAGATCCAGAAACATCAGCAACGAGATATCAGGAGTTTAAGGATTTGCAGTTTGTAAAACTAGACCATTCTGACTATGCATCAACAGGATCTTATGAAAAACAAACCTACATATCTAAAGTTGGAATCTATGATGACCAAAAGCGACTTATAGGTATTGCAAAACTAGCAAACCCGATAAGAAAGACAGAAGATAGGGAGTATACATTTAAACTCAAGTTGGATATTTAATGAAAAATAGAAAAGAAATACTTGATCTTAAGATACATGAACTTAAGTTTGCCATAAAGAAACTCGAAATACATCAAAAAATAAACCACGAAGCAATGACTAAGTTTTCTAAAATGTTCAAAGAATATATAGATTCTGTTGAGGACGGCAAAGTAAAGCACAAGTTAAAGCAGGCAGCAGGACTTGCTGGAGAAAACGAGAGAAGGTCATCCAAAACTGCAAAAAGAGCAAAACAGCAAAAGCAGTACAAGAGAGGACAAACTAAAGTACAACCAGAAGTAGAACAAGAACAGGTCTACGAACCACCCCCTGAAAAACCAAAGAAAGAACTCCCAAAAGAATACAAAGCGCTGTATCGCAAAATAGCGAGCAAGACCCATCCAGATAGAATAAAGGATGACGAAGATAAAAAAAAGATCTTGCAAGAAGTAAACAAAGCAATCACAAACGAAGATTACTTTAAGTTAATCGAATCTGCAATAAAGTTGGACATTGATATACCGGAAGAAATTGGAATAAATTTTGGTGCTATTCAACAAAAGATATCCTCAATCCTCAACCAGATCAAACAAATCACAAAAAGCGTTGCCTGGGAATGGTATCATCTAGAAGATGATGAAAAAAAGAAGAAACTTATTGAGGGTTACGCTTCTTTCATAACCGAGCACAAATGATATTAGGACTGGATATTTCAACAAGCATAACAGGGGCAACTGTTCTTGACAAGGACGGCGCGTGCGTATATAATGAATATTGGGACACGAGGAATAAGAATCATTTTCCGACAATATACCATAAGGCACAGCACGTAAAGGCACACTTAGAAAGGTTACATAGTGAGTACAAGTTTGAACATGTCTTTGTAGAACAGTCACTTCAGTCCTTTCGCTCTGGATTCTCTTCAGCACAGACTTTATCTACTTTATCTAGATTCAATGGTATGGTATCTTGGATGTGTTGGGATATGTTCGGACACGAACCTCAAATGCTCGCAGCAACCTCTGCTAGAAAGCAAGTTGGAATAAAGGTTTCGAAAGGCGAGAAAGGAAAAGAAAAAAGTTTTGATTTTGTTGTTGCAAACGAACCCACTTTTGTAGTAGAATATACAAAGAATGGAAATGTAAAACCAGGTATCATGGATAAGTCTGATAGTTGGGTAATAGCGAAAGCAGGTTACAATCTTTGTATAGCGAAAAACTAAGTATCATAAAGCAGAGTCTTGGTGCCTATTATAAATCAAGCGATGAAATGCTCTTCTTTTGTCCAAAGTGCAATCACCATAAGAGAAAACTTTCAGTTAACATAGAGAAGAATAAGTTTCAGTGTTGGGTCTGTGAATATAAGGGAAGTAAAATAGACCCCTTGATCAAAGATAGAGATCTAAAACAAAAGTGGAGACAATTAACAAACCAAGTAGATCTTAGTAGGTTTGAAGATTGCTTTGCGACTGAAGAAACTCTTGAAGTTGCTCAAACGCTTGAACTACCCGAGTATTACACAACATTGTCAACCCCCAACCTCTCTTCTATCGGCAGGAAAGCGTTTGATTATTTGATAGATCGTGGAGTGACTAGATCTCAGATACTGATGCATCGAGTGGGGTTTTGCCATCATGGACAGTATGCGAACAGGATCATTGTCCCATCTTTTAATCAAGAGGGTGATCTAAACTACTATATTGCGAGATCGTTTGGTGAAGACTATTTAAAATATAAAAACCCTCCATGCTCAAAGGATGTTGTATTTAACGATCTTTTTCTTGATTGGTCAAAACCGATCGTTTTGGTTGAAGGGTTTTTTGATTCTTTAAAGTACGAAAACAGTGTTCCAATATTGGGATCGACACTTAGTATTAAAACTAAACTTTTTAACAAAATAGTTGACAACTGCAAGACGGTTTATATTTGCCTAGATCAAGATGCAAGAAAAAAAGAATTAAGAATAGTAAAGAATTTGCTTGACTTTGGCATAAATGTCTGTAAAATAAAACTATATGAATATTCCGATTTGGGAGAGGTTCCTGATTATTTGCTTGGAGAGTACAAGAATCGTGCCTCTATTGTTACAAGGCAAGACTATTTATTACAAAAACTTAACTTTGGAGGTTAAAGCATGAAGATAGAGAAAAACAAGTTAAAAAATTTGATCAATGAAGAAATAGAAAGATCTTTTGATACTTCTGATGATGGATTTGTTATGGCAGAACAGATCATCAAACAATACGAACAACTAAACGCAGGACAAAAGATCAACTTTTTAGAAAGACTTTTTAATCACATCAACGAAAATACTGACATTTAAAAAACGGAGGATAGATGAAGTTTGCCCATATTGCGGATACGCATATCCGCAACCTTAAGTTTCATTATGAATATAAAGAAGTATTTAAACAGTTGTACGCCTCTCTCAAAGAAGAGGGCGTAGACTACATTGTACACTGTGGAGATATTGCACATACAAAAACTCAGATCTCACCAGAGTTTGTTGATATGGCGAGAGATTTCTTTGAAAACCTTGCCGCTATAGCGCCAACCTACATAATTCTAGGCAATCATGACGGTAATCTCAAAAACAGCAGTCGTCAGGACGCCATATCGCCTATTGTGAAGGCGTTGGGTAATGAACGCATAGTATTACTCAAGAACGCTGGTGAACATCGCTTAGAGGGCGGGTTTTGCCTAAATGTTTTATCGGTGTTCGATGAAGAGAACTGGGTAGATCCTACCGACAGCGAAGCAGTGAACATTGCGTTATATCATGGCGCTATTGATAAATCTAAGACTGATCTTAATTGGACGTTAGGCGGAGATCATGATATTGGAATCTTTGATAAGTTTGATTTCGCCTTCCTTGGAGATATTCATAAGACACAGATTCTCGATCGAGAGGGTCGCATTCGGTACGCCGGATCAACAGTACAGCAAAACTTTGGAGAATCTTTGGACAAGGGGTATTTGCTTTGGGATATTGAAAATAAAGATGATTTTACATGTAAGTTGATCACGTTTAAGAATCCACAACCATTTGTAACGATAAACCTTAACAAGGACGGATCACTCCCAGATGTTGATTTAGATCTATCAGAGGGATCTCGGGTTCGCTTAGTTGCAGACTCCAACATATCTTTGGATGTTATGAGGAGGAGTGTTGATATTGCAAAGTTTAAGTTTAAACCAGAAAGCATAACATACCTGAATCGTGCGTCTAGCAAGGCATTGGATGTCGGTACCGAAACCGTAAAGCAGGAAGACCTCAGAAATATTAACGTGCAAAACAAACTCATAAAAGATTATCTTAAAGACTATGAGGTTGCGGAAGATGTCATGGAAAAGGTCGTAGCGATAAACTCTAGACTTAACAAGACGATAGAAGATTCCGAAGAGATTTACAGAAACATAAACTGGAGCATGCAATCTCTTGAGTGGAGTGGATTGTTTAATTATGGTGATAACAACAAGATAGACTTTACAAAGTTGGAAGGCATTGTTGGCATCTTTGGAAAGAACTTTTCAGGCAAGTCTTCTATTGTTGACAGTCTTTTGTATGCAGTTTACAACTCTACATCTAAATCAGTTAGAAAAAATCTCAATATGATAAATCAGAATATGGATGTTGGTTCTGCAAAAGCGACAATCAAAATTGCTGATAAAGAACTGAATATTGAGCGTATATCTGAGAAATACACCAAAAAACTCAAAGGTGTGGAGACCGAGGAAGCCAAGACGGATGTTGATTTTTATTCAAGTGATGCAATAGGAAACACCGAAAGTCTTAATGGCACATCCAGACAAGACACAGATAAAAATATTAGAAAGTATTTTGGAAACCTAGATGATTTTCTGATGACCTCCATGGCGTCTCAGTTAGATTCTCTAACTTTTATCAATGAGGGATCAACAAAGAGAAAGGAAATACTCGCTAAATTTTTAGATTTAGAGATTTTTGATAGAAAGTTTAGGATGGCAAAAGAAGAGTCCGCTGATATTCGCGGAGCGTTAAAAAGATTAGAAGGTAATGATTATGACGAACAAATTCAGCAAGCGACCGCTGTCTTGGTCGAAAAGAATAAGATTCTTAAGACAAATCAAGAAAGATGCACAAAGTTGGAGAGAGAAATACAACAACTCCAGGTCGAGATTTCTTCCATTCAGGTTAAGATTGACTCTGCACCAACTGAAATCATTGACCCCATCAAGATCAATATGGAGAAAGAAACTGCGTTTAGAAAGTTAAACAAACTTAAGAAACAGTTAGAAGAAAATAGAAAAGAAGACGCAAGTGCAAAAAGCAAATATGCAAAGATCTTAAAGTTCCTGGAAGAGTTTAATATCGAAGAGTACAAGCACAAGAGAGATCTTTACGCCAAAAGTAACGAAGAGTTACAAAGATTGATTTTAGAACTAGAAAAAGAATCAGGACACAAGTCTCTCTTGATGTCAGAGCAGGATCGTGTCTGTTCTGACTGTCACCACATTATTGAAGAAACGATAAAAAAGAAAAGTTCAACCATTGGCAACTTAGCGATGAAGATTAACACGATTGGTGAAGGTCATAACGCAGAAGAGCAAGCAAAGGTTATCGATTATCTTGACAAGTATCAGCAAGTAGAAGATAAGAAGATTGAGACATCTGAGCGCATTGCTAAACTGCAACTTATCATCGATAAGGGGATAAGTGATATTTCTGTTCAAGAATCTTCTCTAGAAAAGTTGAACTTGAAACTTAAAAAGTACAACGACAACAGAGAGGCAATAGAGAATCTGGAAGAACTTATACTGGAAAAGAAGAATCTAGAAAAACTTGCAAGCAAAAATAAGAGAGAATGTGATTTATGTAAGAAACAGACCAACAATCTTTTCAGAGAAGTTGGTTCTGCAGAACAACAGATTAAGAACCTGGAAAACGATAAAGAAGAACTTGAGTCTTTGAGAACTGAGTTTGCTGCATACGAACTTTTTATGAGATGTTTTCATACAAACGGTATTTCGTATAACGTCATCAAAAACAGACTACCAGTTATTAACGAAGAGATCGCTAAGATCTTAACTGGTATTGTTGACTTCGAGGTGTTCATTCTTAACGAGGATAAAAAGTTAGACATCTTTATTAAGCACCCTAAGTTTGAACCTCGTCCATTAGAAATGGGATCAGGAGCAGAGAAAACCATAGCATCCATGGCCATCCGCCTTTCTTTGTTATCAGTTTCGAGTCTCCCGAAACCAGATATTTTTATTTTAGACGAACCTGGAACCGCTCTGGATGAGGATAATATGGAAGGTTTTGTAAGAATTATTGACATGGTGAAGTCATATTTTAAGACTGTTATCCTTATCTCGCACCTAGATACTCTTAAAGACGCAGTGGATACGCAGATCGTTATTGATAAGAAAAAAGGATTTGCCCATGTAAGTGTCTAAGGAGGGTAACATTATGACGGCAATTAAAGCATTTGCTGACAGACATGTGGAACGGTTTATTTCTAGAAAGTTTTTGGCGTGGTTGACTGCTACTGGATTGGCAGTTGCTGGTTCTCTTACATCTGGAGATTGGGTCGCCGTCACTCTTGCCTATATTGGTTCTCAGGCACTAGTTGACTTAGCAGTGCAGTGGAAGCACGGTCAAAAATAATCTCAAAATGTATCACATAAAAGTCATATGGGTCTGGTTAAGACAGAACTGGAAGATTCCTTTTCTTGTTTTGTGGTCTATTGTTGTTTGGGCAATTTCTAGAAAGAATGCCCAGGCGGCGATGGATGTACTTGACGCAAGAAAAGAGTCGTATGAAAAACAAATCGTATCTTTAAAAGAGAACCACAAAAAAGAATTAACAAAGAGAGATTTATTAGTCAAGCAATATCATGACACCATTAAAAAAATAGAAGAAAAGCACAAAGAGAAAAGTGCTATACTTACTAAAAAGAACAAACAAAGAGTAAAGCAGATAATAGAGGAAACAGAAGGAGATTCGGATGCAGTTGAGAAAAGGATTGAAGAACTTTTTAATCTTTCTGATCTTAATTAGTTTTACTGCTGCCCAGGCGACACCTCACATACAGAAGGTTAATAAAGGCGACCCAGCACTTTTTGCGGGGTGGTGCTTGAGCAATGCAGCAATGGCAAAGATTATTGCAGACAAAGAGCAGGAAGAAGACCGCTGTCAACTAAAAATCGAAACAGAGGTTGATAAGTGGAAGGCAAAATATCACTTAGAGGTTAGTAACCTTGATCTAAGAATACAGAGTTTAGAAGAAGAGTTAGACACAACTATTTCAATAAAGAATGAAGAGATAAAGAAGTTGGAAAAAGTTGCACTTGAGAGACCAAATGATTATTGGTATTTGTTCACAGCAGGCGGTTTTGTTGTTGGCGCATCTGCTGTTTTGGGTATCTGGGTGTTGGTAGGCAAGTGAAAAAAAATCAAGATCCAAACTTTATTGTAAAGTTAGAAAAAGCAATATCGCAGCGATGGGGAGAAGAAGCAATTGAAAATCCAAAAAAACATTGGACCCCTGAAAAAGAGCAAAAGCACGAAGAAGAAGTAAAAGAATTTTATAAAAGAAAGTTTTTTAAAGATGAGAAAAACTCGAAAGAAAACTACAAAGGGTTTTTAGTCACAAAAAAACTACTTACTAGAGAAAACGAAAGGGATTGTCCGGTTTGTCAATCTTACTCTTTCTCCACCAGAGACGATATGTATATGGCAAGATTTGATTGCTGTTTCAGTTGTTATGTACAGTGGGTAGAAGGAAGAGAAGATAGGTGGAAATCAGGTTGGCGACCCACAGAGGAGCAAATAAATGGCAACAACACTTGAAATTATTAACGGCATTTCGCATGTATTGGCAAAAGGTTACGATGGAGCACTCGACGAGAACGACGAACCTTTAAAGGTAGGTCTGAAAAGGGAGGAGGGGAATCCACTCATTGATCCGAGAGTGGTTGATGGATTTGGAGTAAAGTTTGAATCAAACTGCATATGCATTACATACTCTAGTGAAGTAAAACTAAAGGAAGTGTATGGTGGATCATTAGAGAACGATGTATCATCTAAGATTTCTGATGTCGCTGCATTTATTAAGAAAGAGTACAGAACACTAACGAAGAGTGGTTTGACTCTAACTGCAGACGGAGAAGTTAATGTCCTTGTGCAACCTGTTTCTAGGGTAAGAACTTTAGTCACGGCCGTTCAAAAGTTCAAGATTGGCGGTATTGAAGAACAACCTAACGAAAGAGAAGCGATAGGCATTCCAACAACCCCTGAAGCAAAGAAGACACCTAACGATAAAAGAAAAGCAGACCCATTTGAGGTCTTTAAGGCATATGATTTCGCAAACAGGAAGAGATGAGTTCGGTTCTATCTAAGAAAGAAATAATGCGAGAAATAGTTAAGTCGGGTCGTGATCCAAACTATTTCATCACTAACTATGCAAAAATCACTCACCCACTAAAAGGATTGATACCGTTCAAGACTTATCCCTTTCAGAAGGATGCACTAAAGAATTTTGAAGATCATCGATTCAACATTGTTCTTAAGGCGCGACAGTTGGGTTTATCTACTGTAACGGCAGCATATGTTGTATGGTTGATGATGTTCCACAAAGAAAAGAACGTGCTTGTATTGGCAACAAAGTTTGGTACAGCAGCAAACCTCGTAAAGAAGGTAAAAACTATTATGAGGAACTGCCCAGATTGGATTAGGATAGCGCAAGTATCTGTTGACAACAGAACGTCATTTGAGTTAACAAACGGTTCGCAAATAAAAGCATCCTCTACTTCGGGCGACGCAGGTCGTTCAGAAGCGCTGTCTCTTTTGGTAGTGGACGAAGCAGCACACGTCGAAGGTTTAGATGAACTTTGGACCGGTCTCTACCCTACGCTATCAACAGGTGGTCGATGCATTGCTTTATCGACACCAAATGGTGTTGGCAACTGGTTTCACAAAACGTATGTGGATGCAGAGAGTGGGACTAATGATTTTTTCTCCATGAACTTACCCTGGGATGTACATCCAGACAGAGATCAGGATTGGTTTGACAAAGAAACAAAGAATATGTCCCGCCGCCAGATAGCACAGGAACTAGAATGCAATTTTAACATGTCAGGCGAAACCGTTTTCCATCCAGAAAAGATGGAACAGATAAGACAGTTTATGACTGAACCAAAATACAAGACAGGTTTTGATAGAAACTATTGGATTTGGAAAGAAGCAGAACCGGGAGTGCCATATTTGTTGAGCGCTGACGTAGCAAGAGGTGACGGAAAAGACTTTTCTGTGTTCCACATATTCGATACACTAAATATGGATATTGTAGCAGAGTATCAGGGTAGAGTGACACCAGATATCTTTTCGCAGATCCTGTTCGATGCAGGTAGAGAATACGGAGATTGCATGATAGTTGTAGAAAATAATACAGTTGGTTTCGCAGTTCTTGACAAACTCTTAGAAATGCAGTATCCTAATATATACCACTCAATTAAGTCATCGCATGAGTATGTAGACCAGGTTACTGCAGAAGCAGCATCAAACGCCGTTGCAGGATTTACTACAAGTCAAAAGACTAGACCTTTGATTGTGGCAAAGTTAGAGGAATTTGTAAGAAATGAACTAATTACGATAAATTCTCCTCGTCTTTATAATGAGATGAAGACTTTTATCTGGAACAACGGAAGACCAGAGGCGATGCGATCGTACAACGATGACTTGATTATGGCGTGCGCTATTGGATGTTGGGTGAGGGATACTGCTTTGATAGAGAATAAGAGAAACATTGAATACAACAAAGCATTTCTTGCTACAATGATGGCGGCAAAAACTAAAATGAACACTACAATAAAAGGTATGCATGGATATGAGGGCGATAGCGTTTTTGAGAAAAAGAAGAAACATTCTCAAACCTACGACCAATTTCCTTGGTTATTTAAAGGATAAATAAAATGGCAGGCGGAAGAAAACAAAACCCAAAAAACGCACAAAGCACTCTGTTTAAGAAGTTAACTAGACTCTTATCTGGACCAATTGTAAACTACAGAACTCAAACAGCAAGAAGACTCAGAAGACGCCAGTTAGATAAGTATGCTAATAAGTTTTTATCTACCAGCGGAAAGCAGTTTAAGAGAATGGATTACAATCCGTTTGCTGGATTGTACTCTGGACAACAAGGCAATCAAAGTAGACTAGAGAGGTATGTAGATTTTGATCAAATGGAATACACACCGGAGTGCGCATCAGCACTCGATATCTATGCGGATGAAATGACAAACCACAGTGCAATGTCTCCGCTTATGACTATTGACTGCAACAATGAAGAGATTAAAGGTATCTTATCGGCGCTATATTTTAATATCATGAATGTTGAATACAACATTTTTGGTTGGTGCCGTACGATGGTTAAATATGGAGATTTTTTCTTATACCTTGACATTGATGATGTCCTCGGCATTAAGAGCGTTATAGGTCTACCAGGTCAGGAGATCGAAAGATTAGAAGGTGAAGACAAGTCGAATCCAAATTATTGCCAGTTCCAGTGGAACTCGGCAGGACTTACTTTTGAGAACTGGCAGATTGGACATTTTAGAATTCTAGGTAATGATAAGTATACCCCCTATGGTACTTCTGTTCTGGAACCCGCCCGACGTATTTGGCGACAAATGACTTTGCTTGAAGATGCGATGATGGCGTATCGTATTGTGCGATCTCCCGAGAGAAGAGTGTTTTATATTGACGTTGGTAATATACCCCCAACAGATATTGAACAGTATATGCAAAAAGTTATGACCTCTATGAAGAGAAACCAGGTAGTTGATTCTGCATCTGGTCGTGTTGATCTAAGATACAATCCAATGTCTGTGGATGAAGATTACTTTATTCCTACTCGCGCAGGGTCTTCTTCGAGAGTGGAAAGTCTACCAGGAGGTACATATACTGGTGATATTGACGACGTTAAATATCTTCGAGACAAGTTGTTTTCAGCACTAAAGATTCCAGGATCTTATTTAACCAGCACAAATGCCGAAGCAGGCGGTGGAGAAGACGCCACAACACTTGCGCAAAAGGACATTAGATTTGCCAGAACAGTTCAGAGACTTCAACGATCTGTAGTCACTGAGATGGAAAAGATTGGTATTGTTCACCTCTACACCCTTGGGTATCGTGGAGAAGACTTGGTTAATTTTAAACTGAAACTCAACAGTCCATCCAAGATTGCTGAACTACAAGAACTTGAACACTGGAAGACCAAGTTTGATGTTGCCTCTACTGCTACTGAAGGATTCTTTAGTCGTCAGTGGATTGCCGCTCACCTGTTCAACATGACTGAAGAAGAGTTTGTTAAGAACCAGAGGCAGATGTACTACGATAGACAGTTTGACGCAAGACTTGAGGCAGCAGCAGAGCAGGCACAAGCAGAAGCAACACCATCGGGTGGTGAAGGTGAGGAAGACTTACTCGGTGGAGATCTTGGTACTGATGGCGAAGGCGGCGAAGGCATTGATCTTACGGGTGGCGAAGATGCTCTCGGTGGCGGCGAAGACCTTGGCGGTGATGTAGGGGGAGAAGAGGATACCGGCGCTCTACTCGCAGCACCAGGTTCAAGAGAAGATACGTTTGACGATAAGCACAAGAGAGCAAAGGGCAAGATTCATATCACAAAACAAATGACTGGTGAGAGAGATAAACGAGATCACGGAGGTCGATCTCAGTCTTACAGGACTGTGCCGGGATATAAGAAACTAAAATCTTTATCAAGAGGAGTAGTAGAGGAGGATAAGCAGAGACTTTCAGAGTCTAACGATACTACTTACTATAGTGAAGAAGAGAACATATTTTCTTTAAATAGGGAAGTATCGGATCTGATTAGCGAATTACAAAATAGGAAATCCAAAAATGAGACTGAAGCATAACAAAAAAAGAAACACGGCGTTCTTATTCGAAACCTTGACTAGAGAATATATCAGGGCAGTCGTTAAAAAGAACACAGCAAGACAGACACTGGTTAAGAGGATTATTAAAGAGCACTTTTCAAAAGACTCAGTTCTTCACAAAGAACTTAACATCTATAGAGAAGTACTAGAAACAGAGAGACTTTCCCGAGAAGAAGCAGAAAAGATGCTCCAAGAGGCAAAAGTTCGACATGGGAATCTTGATGGTCAGCAGATTTTTAAATCACAAAACAAATTGATTAAAGAAGTAAATTATACTTTGACATCAAGTGTTTTTGGTAACTTTGTACCAAACTATAAGAACCTTGCAACAGTTCACGCCATCTTTAATGACAAGACTTCTATTAAAGAAAAGATGCTACTAGAGCAAAAGATTGTCGATTCTTTGATATCAGAGACGGATGAGGACAAGATTCACATCGATAATCTTACTTATAAGACTTTCGTAGAAAGTTTCAATAAGAAGTATTCAGATCTCCCAGAGAATCAAAAACAACTTCTCACCAACTACATCGCTTCCTTTTCGGATAACTCTCTGGGACTTAAGGTGTACATGAATGAGCAGGTTGCAGAACTAAAAGAAAAACTTTGTAATCTGAATGGAGACGAAAATCTGCAAAACGAAGAACTTAAGCAAAAGTACGACCAAATCCTTGATAAACTAGAGGCATATAAAAACAAAGAGATTGATGATATAATGGTTGAAGAAGTCTTGAAAGTGCAAGAGTTGGTTAGGGAGTTGGAAAATGGTTAAGATCAATATTGTTCGCGGTGCAAAGGACCAAGAACCAGTAACAAAACAAATATCCTTTCGAGAAGCAAGAAAGGCAGTTAATGGTGATTTTCTTATTTTTGACCACGACCTTATTGATATTGTTGTATCTCGTGAGAAGTCTCGTTTATCTACCTTTCCAAAGAACAACATAACGGAAGAATGTTATCACGCTCAAAAAGACTTGCTAGAAGCGCTCGCCGGACTGGGAGTTTTAGATAGAGGTTCAATTAAATCTGGATCGGTTCATTCTTCGTTAGAAGCAGACATCCTTGACTCGAACGAGGAGACCATATCAGGTTTCCAGATTACTCTTTTGGAAATATTTAACTTCTTGCAGGAGGAAGAACCAAATATGAAGTCAAGAGAAATGTATAAAGACAAACTACAGAACTTCTTTCTTGATCCTAGTGCAGAAGACTCGACCGAGTTGGGCGAAGTGCCCCACAAGGAAAAGAAGGGGTCATTGGATCATCAGGTTAGACCTTATGGATACCAATACATGTACTCTATCTTGAGGGAAATGACGGAGAAGTAATGCTTACCTTTACGATTGCCTGTATTGGCATGACTCAAATTATAGTTTTTGGAAAAATATTTAACAAAGTTCGACCAACTACTGGATGGTTTGGTGATTTGTTTAAGTGCCCTATGTGTACAGGGTTTTGGACCGGCATTATTTTGTGGGCGATAAGTCCTTACACAGGACTATTTACGTTTGATAAGACGCCAGTTACGGCGTTTGTCTTAGGTTGCTATTCCTCGATGGTTTGCTACTTTGCTAGTATGCTCGTCACGGATTGGGGACTTCAGATAAAGATAGAAAAGGAGTAGGTTATGAAGCGTTGGATGTTGCAGAGAGTTAGACGTTGCTGTAGCGGTAAGTAACTGACGCGGGTGACCCCCGCTTGAGGATTTAAAATGAGATTAATAAGAGAATATTTTGAACTGTGTGATGGCGGTGTATGCCAGGACCTTCTCACGGAAGATGAGAAAAGAAGAGTTGC
>Ga0160423_10000025_pt1 | contig 97214 bp, 83 predicted proteins | sample CRUFie14St8metaG_FD_108191 | JGI IMG/M metagenome (GOLD analysis project Ga0160423, IMG submission 108191) | Marine microbial communities from the Costa Rica Dome - CRUD Field 142mm St8 metaG | ecosystem: Environmental > Aquatic > Marine > Oceanic > Photic zone | place: Costa Rica: the Eastern...
CCAGGGTATAATACGCGTAATCCAGCTGACCTATGAGCTGCACCAGCTCGCGATAGCGTTCCATGGAAGGCGAAGGCTTGGTCATTGAATTACAGGATTGAAGAGTGATGTTTGGCAATGTGAACCAACGATTGCAGAAAAGGAGCGGTATTCATGAGACAAAGAATCGTTCGATCAAGGAGGCAATCTCCGTTGACTCAAGCGGTAGGTCGGCCCCATCAAAGACTGGATCGGAGGAAAGCATCAGAGGGTAATTTACCTGCTCATCTGGTAAGGTTCCATGCGAGCCCTTCACCAAGGATGCATCCAAAGGAATGACATCCATCAACATACGCATGCCCAACTCTTTCTGCAACAGCCTCCAGGCTACTTTCAAGCGAGGCCATCGTATGGTTGGGTCGATGAAAAGCTCAACAGGATCGTAACCGGGCTTGCGATGAATATCGACGCAACGCGCAAAATCAGGTGCTCGTTCGTCCTCTTCCCAATAATAGTAAGTAAACCATGCCCAATCCCTAGCAAAGACCACAAGATCGCCGGCGCGGTCATGATCCATGCCATGGGCTTTCTTTTCTGGTTCTTCCCAGATCATGGCAATGCCTTCCATCGATTCTAGCATCTGGCGTATGGTGGAACGCTTCGATGGATCCTTGAGATAGATGTGGGCAACTTGGTGATCACATATCGCAAAAACCTCAGAAGCTCCAAAATCGATCAATTCCTTTCCCAGCTCCTCCTTGATCGTCAACCATCCCTGCTGCCGAAAGAATCGATTAAGATGTATGGCTTGTCTGACTGGAGTGATGCCGTATTCTGAAAGTATGAGGGAAGAAACGCCCCTGGCCTCGAGGTCCTCAATCAAATCCATGACCAGATCATCCACTAACGTAAGGTCGGCCAAAATTTTTGGATCATCGGGGCCCAGTCGCTGCAGATTGTAATCCAAATGTGGCAAATAAATCAGGTGGAGATTCGGCCGATGGCGCTCCTCTATCCATCTAGCCGCCCTTGCAATCCAATCCGACACCGCTTCGGGTGGTCCTTGGGGAGAATTCACCCCAGCCACAGGTCCCCAGAAGGTAGGAAACGGGAAAATTCCCAAGTCCCTCTGTATCGCAGGTCCTATATCGGTAGGAGAGGTGTAAATGTCAAAAACCTTGCGGCCGTCGGCAGGATACATCGGACGCGGAGTGATACTGAAATCCACAGAGGCATACATGTTGTACCACCAAAAAAGTTGAGCACAGGTAAAGGCTGGATCAGAGGCCTTCAGCCGTTCCCATATTTTGGGCGCTTGGACAATTTGATTGGGCTGCTTCCAAAAATGAACTTCTGCTAATTCACGATGATACCAGCCATTGCCAACAATCCCGTGCTGCGAAGGAGGTTGACCTGTGAGATAGTTTGATTGAGCCGTACACGTGACTGCGGGAAGAGCCGGTTGGATCAAACGTGAAACACCCTGATCAGCAAGCTGATTCAAGCGGGGCAATCCTCGCTTGAGCAAGTCCGGCGTCAGGCCAACCACATTAAGAACAGCCAGCCGTTTCTTGACCTTAGAAGCCATCAAGCTATGAATTGGCCAGAAGGATTTTGGAGCTGGAGGACTGAAAACGATCTCTCAAACGATGCATCGCCTGAGTCATTTTAGGAAGATTCACTTCATGTACTTCGACACCACGACCGATTCCCTGAAGCAAGGTGATCGTCAATTCGCCTCCCAAGTGTTCCCGAAACTCTTCCAAACCATTGAGGACCATGTAACTTCCATCGGTGCTCGTGAAATGCAATTCATTGGAGTAAAGATCAAATCCGAGGCGCTCAAACAAGCTCAAGACTCGCTCAACATGGTCTTCAGGTATCATGCCCATCAGTCCTGAGTAAATCACATCGAGGCAAATACCAATGGCAACTGCCTCACCATGGCGAAGTTCGTATCCGGAAAGCTGTTCCAGCTTGTGGGCGGCCCAGTGACCAAAATCAAGTGGGCGGGCAGATCCAAATTCAAAAGGATCTCCACCCTGTGCAATGTGATCCATGTGCAGTTCTGCACAGCGATAAATCAACAACTCCATGGCTGACAACTCAAATTGAGCCAATGCGTGGGCCTCGGCTTCGAGAGCTTCAAAGAAGGAAGCATCGCGAATCAAAGCCACTTTAACTGCCTCAGCATAACCACCACGTTTGTCACGCTCACTGAGCCCCAACAGCCATACAGCGTCATTGATTACCGCAAATGGAGGAGCGAATGTTCCAACAAAATTCTTCTTCCCGAAGGCATTGATACCGTTTTTGACACCCACGCCCGAATCTGCCTGACTCAAGGTCGTCGTCGGGATACGAATGTGACGCACACCCCGATGAGCTGTGGCCGCCGCCAACCCCACCATGTCCAGTAAAGCTCCGCCACCAATGGCGATCAGATACGAATGCCGATCAATGTGATAACGATCGATCGGGGACTGAATTTCAGAGACATGGAAATAAGAGTTTTTAACCCTTTCGCCCCCCTCGGCAACGATGGGAGGACATACCAAGTGAATACCTTCAAAGGGCTCAAAATAATCCTGTATGTTGCGCCTGAGAGAAGGGTAGGCCTTGACGAGACCGTCATCGACCACAACCAGCACTTTGACAGGTTGAGAGCGCCTGGGATCGGCAAGAACATCGTGAAGCAACCGATTACTGCTTTCAAAGACATCTTTGGTAAACAACACCCGGTGCTGGTACGACACTTGGATCTGACGCTCGATCTGGATCACTTTACTAATGTGATCCCAGCAAGGTTGGATTGCCAGCATTAATTTAACGCCTTGGAACCCACAACCAGTTGATGCCTAGGACATGCCAGCAAAAAGATCCATTTGGGGAGAAGGCTCTAAGGCTTTTAGCTTTTGACGCTCAGCACGATGTCGATTTTGCACAGGTTGGCTCCCTTCGGGAGTCAGATCAACTTCCTCTAAATTCGAAAGGATTTGTTTAGCACGTTCGATGACATTCAGGGGGACACCAGCGAGACGGGCTACCTGAATGCCATAGCTTTTGTCGGTATTGCCGGGTACGATCTGGTGAAGAAAGACAATTTTATCGTTCCACTCCTTGACCGCCACATGGTAATTGCGAATGCGCTGGGCCTTGCCTGCAAGCTCAGTGAGTTCGTGGTAGTGGGTAGCAAAAAGGGTTTTCGCACCCAGATGGTGATGAAGATATTCCACGATGGACCATGCCAGACTCAAACCATCAAAGGTACTCGTCCCTCTACCAATTTCATCGAGAATCACCAAACTGGAACGCGTTGCATGATGTAGGATATTGGCGGTTTCACTCATTTCCACCATGAAGGTCGATTGACCACGGGCCAGATCGTCACTAGCCCCAATACGAGTGAAAATCCGATCAACTATCCCAATACGGGCTGAGCGCGCAGGAATGAATGCACCTGTATGAGCCAACAGCACCAAGAGGGCTGTCTGCCGGATGTAGGTGCTCTTACCTGCCATGTTGGGCCCTGTCAAAATGGCGATCTGCTCTTTTTCGAGATCAAGGCTCGTATCATTGGGAACAAATCGATCACCTGTGATGGATTCCTCCAACACGGGATGGCGGCCTTGGTCAATGTAGCAAACTCCATCCTCTGTCATTTCCGGGCGACAATAGTCCCGCATCAAGGCCAAATTTGCCAAACTGGAGATCACATCCAATTCTGCCAAAGCCATGGCAGTACCTTGAATGGTCTTGAGATGATCAAGGGTTTGCTCTCTTACACGAAGAAAAAGTTCATACTCTAGCTTGGAGGCTTTTTCCTCTGCTCCAAGCATTTTACCTTCCATCTCCTTAAGCTCATTGGTGATGTAGCGCTCGCCATTGGCAATGGTCTGTTTCCGCTGATAGTGAGAGGGCACCTTATCGAGGTGTGTTTTGGTCACCTCTATGAAGTAGCCAAAAACTGCGTTGAATTTGATTTTAAGAGAAGGAATTTTCGTATTTTGAATTTCATCGGACTGAAACGCTGCAATCCAGGCCTGACCATCTCGCTTGGCGCTCTGCAATTCATCCAATCCCTCATGATAGCCAGTTTTGATAAGATGCCCTTCCTTAAGGGTAGCAGCCGGTTCTTCCAAAATAGCTTTTTCGATGAGCTTTACGACTTCAGGACACTCAACCAGTTTTTCTGCCAGGGTTATCAGAGATCCAAAAGGCAGGTTTTCAACCTCGGAAGCAAAATCTTCTCGATGCCTAGTTGCCCTTGATGCATCGCATGCTTGTTGAATCATCGCTCTGATGGTCGGAATTTTTTGCAATCCTAATTTGAGAGAAATCAAGTCACGCGCGTTACCAGATCCAACACTCAAGCGACTGATCGTACGCTCCAGATCTCTGACCTGTTTGAGTTCGCCTCTGAAGGCTACAATCCATGCTGGCTGATTGAGGCATGTCTCAATGGCTTTCTGACGTTCTCTTATGGACGCTGGTTTGATGAGCGGCCGAGCAAGCCACTCCTTGAGCCGTCTAGAGCCCATCGGAGTCACTGTTTGATGGATGGCATCATAGAGACTTGGGGATTTGTGAGCTAGTCGACCTGGGGCCGGGAAAATTTCAAGATGGTTGAGGGTCGTGACATCCAGCATCAAGTAGTCATCCGGTTGAAAGTGCGTCAACCGAGTGATATGACTCACGTCGCGGCGCAACTGCTGCGTCATGTAATGGAGCAAACCACCCGCAGCTCCCACACCTGAAGGAGTGTTTTTGAGACCAAACCCATCCAGAGAAGCTACCTTGAAGTGATCCATGAGGGCGCGATTGGCAGGTTCTTCCTGGAAAACCCAATCTTCATGGGTTGAAACGATGAGCCGTTGATTCTCTGCGATAGCAGAGAGGTGCTTATCCTCGCAAGGTATGACGACTTCTGAAGGACTAATGCGAGATAATTCTGAAACAAGAGCCTGTTGATCTGAAAGAGACGCGACGCGGAAATCTCCAGTCGTCAGATCTACCATGGCAAGACTGTAAAGTTGATTGGAGCGCATCAAACTGACCAAATAATTATTGGCATCGGGGCGAAGCAACTTATCGTCAAAATGGGATCCGGGAGTTAATATCTGGGTAACAGCCCGTTTAACCAACTTCCCAGGCGTGGCTTCCTCCACTTGTTCACATAGGGCCACCTTCTTGCCTGCCTCAAGGATTTTGGAAATGTAGGTGCTTGCTGCATGATACGGAATACCACACATCGGTGTCGTACCGCGTTTGGTAAGAGAGATGTTCAGAATGCTGGCGCCTGCAGAGGCATCCTCAAAAAACATCTCATAAAAATCACCCAACCGAAACATCAGCAAGGTCTGATCGGGAAGTTCCGATCGAATACTCAAATACTGACGCATCATCGGAGTCATTTTCTGTGATGATTCACTCATAGGCTTCCGACAAAAAAAAAGGCGCGAGGCAAGCCTCGCGCCGAAAAACAGAGAAATGAATGGTTACTTCCTGCGGCGCACAGCCCCACAAAGCGCCAAAGCACTCAAGACAGAGAGTGCAAGAGTGGAGGGCTCTGGCACAGCGCCGATCTGTGCAGCAAGGTTGGCTGTAGCCAATGGGATGTTACGCGTAGCCCAGTCGCCTGTGTCCGTCTGAACCCAAACGTCATCAAAACTGGAACCAATGGAAGGTGGATTGCGGAGAATCAAACCTACGTCTTGGGTGCCGGCAACATCGAACTCAATGGTGAAGGTAAATGTGTCACCACTAATGGGAACGCCTAAACCTTCAATTTCAATGGTATTAAAGTTGGCATCCAGAGGGATGTGGTCGGTTTCAAAAAGAATATCCGATGGTTCCAAGTTTGAACCAGAATTTGAACGAAAGCGCACGATCGCATCACCAGCCGCTTCAGAGGAGTAGTATTCCAAGCGAAACTCAGTTATGATACGAGCATCTCCATCGAGGATAATCTGATCTCCAAACTCCAAGGACTTGTCTGTAGGAGCATAAGTTCCAAGAACAGGGTCTCCAGTGTTGTTGTATATAACCTGCGTTTGTGCTTGGGCTGCGATAGCTGTGCCTACGAGGGCAATGGCCACAGCAAGCGATTTTAATTGTGAGAGCGAATTCATCAAATGTCTTTCCCTAAAATTGTTTACTCCTAACCGCTTTATTTCTCACGGTCTCCGGACAACTTAGAAACCCGGTCCATTAGCGTCAAGATAAATTACACAAAATTTCAGATGTTTCACAAAGTGACCAGCTTTCCAACGTATCCTGGTTAAGACATTCATAAGAAAGGATGAAGTTTGACGATCTTTCTTAACATCATCGCAATGCCACGAATGGTTTCCAATATTTGGTGCATCCTTTGATGCAATAAACCAATTGAATGCTTTTTGAAGGCAACTCTCAACTCGTTGAATCTTTTCTGAGGGAATTTGGTATTCTGGCTGACTACCTATAATGGTCTTGATGACACCTGAATTTTGGTTCAGTTTCCAAGCACACAGGTAGTCCTATGCGATTTTTCTACCAAAACCGAGCTGCCGCGCAGGTTTGCCCAAAAACCATCGTTTTTTTAGGTGCGTTGGGGATATTATGCTGGTTTTTGGTATTCCGTCTTGGTTCAGACAGCCGTCCCAAAAGTCCTTGGGTCAGGAGTGAAGCCCAAGAGCTGATCGTTTATTGCGCTGCAGGCATTCGCAAGCCGGTTGCCGAGGCCGCAAAGGCTTTTGAAGAGGAATATGGGGTGGTTGTTCGCCTGGATTATGGCTCCAGCGGTGAGCTCGAGGGAAAACTGGAGCTGGAGCGAGCACAAAATGCTCCACGCTGTGACCTCTACATCCCAGCCGACCTTTCTTTTTCGCAAAGAGCTCGCGAAAAAGGACTTATCGCCGAGCATCTGACCTTGGCTTCGTTCCAGCTTGTCCTGGCCATGGGTTCTGATGAGGATCTGCCGACTCAATCCCTGTCATCCCTGGCTAATTCAGATCTAAGATTTGGTCTCTGCGACGAAAAAGCAGGAGCCGGACAAAAGACCTGCGAAGCTCTCAAGGCCATCGGTCTATGGGAATCAACGCAAGCTGCTGCAAAAGCTACTTTTCCACGTGTCACCGAACTGGCAGGAGCCATTCTCAGTTCAGACGTGATCCAGGCTGGCTTCATCTGGGATTCAACCGCCCATCAATTCGACCTGAAAATAATTCCTACCCCAGAACTGGAAAATATCCAATCCACCATTTCCGCAAATGTTTCAGCACAGTCCAGAAATCCAACTTGGGCACTTCGCCTGGCCCGTTACTTGTCAGCTGTCGATAAGGGAGCCGCTTTTTTTGCCAAACACCACTACAACCCTGCAAATGGAGACCGGTGGTCCCTCACGCCATCCATTACCTTTTATTGCGGTGGTGTGAATCGCGAGGCAATCAGTCCATCCATCAAGGCATTTGAGAAACGGGAGGGGTGCGTGGTGGAAACTCAGTTTGCCGGCTGCGGAACGCTTATTGGCAGCATTCGCTCGGGCCCTGAGTTCCTGCCAGATCTTTTCATGACCTGTGATGCCAGTTATTTATCCATGGTGGCAGACCATTTCCTTCATCCTCAGGATGTGTCATCCACTCGCGTTTGCATGCTCGTCCGAAAGGGAAACCCCAATGGTATCCGCCAACTAAGCGACCTGGAGCAAGCTGATTTGAAAGTTGGAACCACTGACCCAGCCATGAGCACTCTAGGGGCGCTCTCTCACGCCATGTTTGAAGACCTTGGCATTGCGTCTTCGTTGCGGCAGCAGCAGTCGATTATCGTCACCACACCCACGGCACATGAGCTAATTCTACAGATGGAAGGGCATGACAAACTGGACGTTGCCCTGGTTTACGAGGCCAACTGCCAGAATCTGGGACATAACTTGGAAATCATTCCGATTGACCATCCTTTAGCCCAAGCGACTCAGAACATGGCAAGCGGAAGAACCACAGCCTATCCTCAACTAATGGAGCGCTTCATGAACACCATTCTCTCAGACCAATCCATGGAATCATTTATAAATCAAGGTTTTGAATGGATTGGACTCAACTCGAAACAGCCTTGAGTGGCCTTCAAAAACACCTTTTCTTGCAAGCCCAAAGTCATCGACCCAAATCGGATATACCCTTCTTTACCGGGATGATCTGCCTGGCAGGCTTCTACATTCTCATGATCTTACTCATGGTTTGTGCCGATCTCTGCTACACCGATTTTCAAAGCCTCAGGCAAACGCTCGGTGAGCCCGAGATCCAATATTCCATCCAATTGAGTTTATTCAGTTGCTCCCTGTCGACCATTATGTCCTTGGCTGTAGCCGTCCCCATCGGCTATTTGATGTCTCGCTTTGAATTCAAGGGACAATCCCTAGTGGACGCAGTGCTCGACATCCCCATTGTGCTTCCTCCACTTGTGATCGGCATCAGTCTTCTGGTTTTATTCAACTACCCTCCTTTCCACTGGTTGAGTGATTGGGTGGTTTTTGAAATACCAGCTGTGGTTCTTGCTCAATTCATGGTTGCCTGCGCCTTTGCGGTAAGAACCATGCGAGTCACTTTTGATCAAATTCCCCGACGATATGAGCAGGTGGCGTTGACCCTTGGATGCAATCGATCGCAGGCTTTTTGGAGGGTGGTCTTCCCACAGTCTTACAAGGGACTGCTTGCGGCAGGAACCCTTGCCTGGGCGCGGTCCTTGGGTGAATTTGGTCCTATTCTGGTTTTTGCAGGCTCTACGAGAATGCGCACTGAAGTGCTTCCAACCTCCGTCTACCTCGAGATGCAAAGTGGAGATCTCAAAGGAATGCTTTCTGTTTCCATTCTCATGATCGCCTTGTCCGCGGCAGTCCTGGTTCTGGCGCGGATCTTCGGCATGCAAAGAATTAACGCATGATCAAGCTTCAGAAAGTTTCCATAAAGCAGGGTGATTTCTCCATCGAGGATGTTTCCCTGCATGTCCCCGCAGGCTGCTACGCAGGACTCATGGGCAAGAGTGGCTGCGGAAAAACCTCATTACTGGAGGTCATTGCGGGCTTGCGACCCATCTGTTCAGGAACCGTGACACTCAATGACCAGGATGTCACGCACCTCAAGCCTTCATCCCGTCATTTGGGCTATGTACCTCAGGATCGAGCCCTATTTCCCAACATGCGTGTTGGAAGGCAGCTGGCCTTTTCACTGGAAGTGCAATTCATGCCACAAGCAGAGATCGATCAGAGAATTCGGGAATTGAGCGGTTTGCTTTCTCTCGATCATTTGCTGAATCGTTACCCGGATGGCTTGAGCGGAGGCGAAGCTCAACGCGTCGCTTTGGGACGAGCGCTTGCCAATCGGCCCAAAATACTTTGCCTGGACGAACCCTTGAGCGCCCTGGATGAGGGACTGCACGAAGAATTGTGTGAGCTGCTAAAGTCCATCCACAAGGAATTGAACATGACCATTCTGCACGTCACCCACAGCCGTCCCGAAGCAAAGCGCCTGGCCGAGAAAATATGGCACTTCAAGGATCATCAGGTGCAGCCGGCGGACTGAAAGAGAGGCACGTGATCGGCTCAAAGAAAATCTAAAAGATGCGCGATCGTTTTTTGGCAGCCCTGAGCATACCCTGCTCCGAAAAGGTGGAGATGATTCAAGTCGTGGTAGAGCCGGTAAAGATGTCGGCGTTGCTCAAAGTCTGGTTTCGAGGGGCGAATCTCTCGATAGGCATCTTGGAAACGTTCCGAGAACCCACCAAACATCTCCACGATGCCAAATTCGGCCTCTGGGTCTCCAAAATAGGACGCGGGATCAAAAACCACCGGACGCTCGTCTGAGAGCATAGAGGTATTTCCATGCCAAAGATCTCCGTGGAGCAAGGCAGCAGAGGGCTCATAGCCCGCAAACAAGACCTCCATGGATTCCATCAATCGTTCGCTGCCATCGAAAACATATCCATCCCGTCGAGCCAGTTCCAGCTGCCAGCCAATTCGCTTCTCCCTGAAAAAAGGTATCCACTCAGCGTTCACATCATTGATTTGCAAGGTGAGGCCAATCGCATTGTCCCGATGCCAACCAAAGTGAGGCCTCGGCTTATTATGAAGCATCGCCAATTGCCGGCCCAGGGCCTCATGAGCTAAGACGCTTGCAGGAACAAGATCTAGAAACTCGGTGACCAGCCATGCAAATCCATCGTCGACCCCATGGGCAATCGGCTCAGGCACCTTGAGTGTTTGAGTTTTCTCAAGTTGTTGCAGAGCATCGAACTCTGCAGCCAACATAGGTCCTTTATCATGGGTATTCAGCTTTAGAAAAAACTTGATTCCATTGTTTTCAATGCAGAAGGCCTGATGAATGCATCCGCCCCTCACAGAGGTTGCTTTTGCTGTTAGTAAATCAACGCCCGTTACCCGGGTGAGCATTTCAAATATGGCAGGCCAATGGGAGGACATGCCCCTGCCTTAAATCAAAGCACGCGAAAAAGAAAGCCTGTCTATGTATAAGTGAAGAGGACCTGCGCGCTTTCCCAGTGATCTAATAGAAGTGTGTAAGTTCACGCTAGGCAATGCATTTAGTTCAAACGACTCCTGTGAATCACCTAAGATGAAAAGATAGAAACCATGGCAAAAAAACCATTTTGGTCTTGAAAGACGGCTGGAACTGCCTAAGTTGACCATTCGCCTGGGACCCGCGAGTGCGGTGGTCCCATCGAGGCTGAAATGAGTGTTCAACATCAACCAAACCCTCATTACCGACTCCAATCTTCGGAAAATAAGGAGAACACCTCCAAAAATCCGAAAATAGGTCGTCTCTCCAGTGGCCATCGCCCGCAGAGAGCCGAGTGACGGAGCCTCCCGACATCAATACAGGGTGCCTGAACACCCTCCGGTTGTTACAAACAAGAATAGTTATGCTTACCATGGAAGAAGCCATGCAGCAAAGTCCTGTGAATTTTGCTGCTGGTGACATTGTCAAAGGAACGATCATCGAAGTCCGCAGCAAGGAAGTGCTCGTCGACATCGGATACAAAAGCGAAGGATCAATTCCCGGGAACGAATTTGACGACATCAAGACGGTCAACACTGGAGATGTCATAGACGTGCTCATCGAGCGCTTGGAGGATCGCGAAGGCATGGTGGTCCTTTCCAAGGAAAAAGCTGAATTTAAACAAAACTGGGAGAAAATCCTCAGTATCTGCAATGAGGGCGGCACCATTACGGGTCGTGTTAAGGGAGTGGTCAAGGGGGGCCTGCTGGTCAATATCGGGGTCGAGGCTTTCCTGCCTGCTTCTCAGATCGACATCACTCCTCCCAAGAGTTTGACCTCTTACGTGGGCAGTACTTACGAATACAAGGTCGTCAAGATCAACCAGGAGCGCCAGAATATCGTTCTTTCTCGCAGGGAACTCATCGAACAGGAACGGGCCGAAAAACGTGCCAAATTGCTGGCTGAAATGACGCCTGGAGATATTCGCAAGGGCACGGTGAAGAATATCACTGATTTCGGAGCATTCATTGACCTCAATGGTTTGGATGGCCTGCTTCACATCACCGATATGAGCTGGGGCCGAATCAACCATCCATCCGAACTTCTGACCATCGGGCAGGAAATTGATGTGGTCGTACTCGACATCAATTACGAGAAGGAACGCGTCAGCCTCGGATTGAAGCAAAAGCTCGCCAATCCCTGGGACGATATTGAAACCAAGTATCCAGTCAGTGCCAAAGTCAAAGGACGAGTCGTCAATCTGGTGCCTTACGGTGCCTTTGTCGAGCTGGAACCTGGCGTGGAAGGACTGGTGCATGTCACCGAACTCTCCTGGACCAAACGTATCGCCAAACCATCGGACGTCCTTTCTCAAGATCAAACCATCGAAGCCGTCGTTCTGGGGATCAACCGCGACGAACAAAAAATCTCCTTGGGGATTCGCCAGTTGGAAGCCAACCCATGGGACGAAGCCTTGGATAAATATCCTCCGGGCACCAAGGTTTGCGGCAAAATTCGAAATCTCACCAGCTATGGTGCGTTCATCGAACTGGAAGAGGGCCTCGATGGCATGATTCACGTCTCCGATATCTCCTGGACTCGCAAGATCAATCACCCCTCGGAGGTCCTCAAGAAGGGCGATGAAGTGGAAGCAGTCGTACTCGAGATTGATAAGGCAAATCAGCGCATCTCAGTCGGTGTCAAACAACTGAGCGAAGATCCATGGGAAAACATCGATCAATTTTACAAAGTGGGTGATCTCGTCAACGGCAGCGTGACCAAACTCGCCAGTTTCGGGGCCTTCATTGGTCTGGAACATGACATCGATGGGCTGGTTCACATCTCTCAGGTCAGTGAAGAACGAGTGGAGAAAATCAAGAATGTCCTGAAAGTAGGGCAGGAAGTCACCGCTCGTGTGATCAAGATTGATCGAGCCGATCGCCGTATTGGTCTATCCATCAAGGCAGCCAATTACTCCACCGAGGAACTTGAAGCAGAACAAGTGGCTCTGGATCAACTCAAGCCCGGTGAAGATCTGGTGGCATTGCAGCACGCCTTTGACGCTGTGACCACGACGGGTGAGGCTGGTGCACCGAAGGAAGAATAGTCACAGACTGAATCCTCTCAAAGATCAAGTCTTCAAGGTCCGTCCCCAGGGGCGGACCTTTTTCTTTGGGCCTTAGAGCTTGTCAGGGCGGCTTGGATCAGCGAAAAAATCTTGTCTTTATGGATATTCTCGAGGAACTCCAATGGCGCGGCCTCATGGCCGACTGCACGGATACCAAAGCATTGAAAAAGCGTCTTTCTGAGGGTCCGATCACACTTTATTGCGGCTTTGATCCCACAGCCGACAGCCTGCACGTTGGGCATCTTGTTCCCTTGATCGCCCTGAGAAGATTTCAGGATATGGAGCATCATCCCATTGCTGTGGCAGGAGGAGCTACTGGATCCATCGGGGACCCGAGTGGCAAAAGCGCCGAGCGGCAACTTCTGAGCCACACCCAACTCCAACACAATATTGAAAAAGTCAAAGTGCAGCTGACTCGCTTGCTTGATTTTGAATCCGAGACACATCCAGCCCGATTGGTTGACAATGCCTCCTGGGCTGGAGCTATGAGCTATCTGGATTTTCTAAGGGACATTGGAAAACATTTTACCGTCAATGTCATGGTGTCCAAAGAATCCGTCAGGGCACGCATGGAAGACCGCGAGGTCGGCATCAGCTATACCGAATTCAGCTACATGCTTCTCCAGGCCCTGGATTTCTACCACCTCAACAAGGAAACCGATTGCGAACTGCAGATTGGAGGGACCGACCAATGGGGCAACATCACCATGGGTATCGAGTTGACTCGGAAAAAATCAGGCAAGCAAACCTTTGGGCTTACCATGCCACTGATTACCAAATCCGATGGAACCAAATTCGGTAAAACCGAGTCGGGTGCAATCTGGTTGGATCCTGTTCGTACCAGTGTCTATCGCTTCTACCAATTTTGGATTCGAACCGATGATCGCGATGCGATCCCTTACTTGAAATTTTTCACCTTTCTAGAACAGGAAACCATCGAAGAGCTCACCCAAAACCAGGCACAGGCCCCCGAAAAACGAGAGGCGCAAAAAGCCCTGGCTGTTGCCATGACGGACCTGATTCATGGTAAGGACGCCACACGCGAGGCTCAGCGAGCCAGCGATATCCTTTTTGGAGGCGACATAAACGGGATCACCGAACCCACTTTCAATGAAGTTTTAGGAGAAGTACCGACAACTCAGGTGGCATCTCAACTTCTTCAGCAAGATGGATGGCCGCTACCAGATGCACTGGTGGAAGCCGGTTTGGCGACCTCGAAAGGTCAAGCTCGAAAAGATATCCAGGGTGGAGGTGCCAATATCAATAACGTGAGGGAACAGGATCCCAAACGATACCTAAATGCTAAGGACCTCCTCTTTGGCAGTCACATCCTTTTGCGCAAGGGCAAAAAACACTATGCAGTGCTTACCTTCAAGTAAGCGGTCTGGCCGCCCCTGAGAGATGAGTCTTCCCACTCGGGCAAACGAATGAGAAAGATTCAACCATGAAACGCTGAATGTTCCTTGTGTGGAGGAGTGGCTGGCTTCTCCACGTCGAGAACCTTCCTGTGGAAACCATCCCTCAGCCATTGGCACAGCAAGTCAGACGTCTAGCCCAAGCCATGGCCTTTATAGGCGTGCCCTTCCATACCGATTTATCGAAAAACATTGAGGAGGCCCTTCAAAAGGGATCCATGGCCGATCTGGATCGACTATTGGAAACACGGATCCTTTTCCATGTGACCATTAACCCGGAATCCAAGGTGTCCGTTCGGCAAGGGAAGGCAGAGCCCTTTTTGCATCAGGGGGGCTATCGTCCTTTTTTGGTCAAAGTCATCAATCAAGCTGTGACCACTGCGCATCTGAGCGTCTCCTAACCTCAGGCAGGTCCGGTCTATGGGGAAATGACCGCTCTTTCGGTGCGCAGAATGCAGCGAGAGGCTTTGCATGAATTGGAGGATCCCTTGGGAGACCATGAACGATTCGTCGATGTAGAGTTCTGTGAACAGGCTCCCATGACACCAGGACTCAGCAGTCTTAAAGTGGAATTCAAATTACTATGGATCTACACCCATCGATCAGGGCTTCAGGAAGCCACCTTCACTTTCGATGTTGGTCAGGGAACTCAGGACATCGGTTTCCGTGCCGACATACCGATTTTGTTTCGAGCCGACGCACCTGTGGACCTCACTCTTCAGATCACCGAAGCCGATGGAACGCCTTCCACTGCGCGGCTGGTATTCCGGGACCTTGTAGGGCATGTGTTTCCACCTCAAGCCAAGCGACTGGCACCGGATTTTTATTTTCAGGAGCAGATTTATCGCCACATTGGGTAGCATCTGAGCTTACCTGCCGGTGATTACACACTGGAAAGCTCCAGCGGTTCCGAATACCTGGTAACCTCGCAGAACATTACTCTTCCCAGAGCGAGTTCACACACCCTAGATATCACTTTGCATCGGTGCATCCATCCCTCGGATTACGGTTTTTATTCGGGAGATCATCACATTCATGGAGCCGGGTGCGCTCACTACACCTCACCGACTCAAAGTGTCCAACCATCGAACATGTATCTTCAAGTCAGGGGAGAAGGACTTAACGTGTGCTGTGTGCTTACCTGGGGACCTTGCTTTGATTTTCAGCGTCGCTTTTTTTCTGCTAAACCACTGGCTTGGGACGACCCCTTCACCCGGCTCAAATACGATTTGGAGATCAGCGGCCTTGGTTCCCAGGCGATGGGACACGTTTGCCTGCTGAATCTGAAGGATCAAACCTATCCGGGATCCAACGGAACCAAAGACAAGGGGTGGCCCACGTGGACCACCCCCGTGATGCGCTGGGCCAAATCTCAGGGAGGCGTTGTTGGCTATGCTCATTCCGCGAGTGGGCTACAGATTGATCCAAGTCGGGCCGAACAACGTTTGATAAATACATTGGACCGCAACCAGGATCAGCTCCTGACATTGGAAGAGACTCACCAAGCCCTCCTGCCGCTCCACTTCGAGCAAATCGATAAAGAGCGCGATCAGGCACTCAGCAAGCGAGAATTGAATTTCTCCATGAATGGGGAGGTCGATCAGCTGCCAAATTGGGTGGTTCCCGAAATGAACAGCGTCGGCGCTATGGAAATCGGTGTATCAGCTGCGCTGGGGGCTTGCGACTTCATCAGTGCCATGGATACCGCCCGAATTCCTGAGTGGAACATGTGGTATCACCTTCTCAACTGCGGCTTCCCGATCAAGGTGAGCGGAGAAACCGACTTTCCTTGCATGAGTGGCAGCAGGGTCGGGCAGGGCAGGGTTTATGTGCAACTTGGGGAAGTTAATCAACTTTCCTTTGAACAATGGTGCCAGGGGCTCAAACAAGGTCGCTCCTGTGTGTCCGATGGTTACGCTCATACCCTCGATTTTCGGGTCGCTGGAATCGCTCCCGGTTTTGGAAAGTTATCTTTGTCCCAAACAGAAACCGTTCGTATCAAGGCAAGTGTCGCCTTTGCGCCGGCAACGCCCCAGACCGTCGCTCAAGGCCTCTTGAACGCCTCCGGGAGGCAAACGTTTCATGGGTGATACTGTCACCTTTCATGGGCCCCCACCAGAGGCCGTTGCATTGGGAGGCACGCACACGGGGGAATTGATTGTCAATGGAAACTCGGTGCGCCGTTGGATCATCCCTGCTGATGGAGCGATTCACGACTTGGAGACAGACCTCTCCGTCGATCAAAGCAGCTGGGTTGCCTTGCGGCAATTTCCCCAGCTGCATAACAACCCGGTGGAGGTGATCCTTGAAGGCAAACCCGTTCGTGTTTCCAAAAGGAGTGCTCAATGGTGCGCTGAAACCATCAAGCAACTTTGGCATACGCGAAGGCATACCATCCATGAGTCGTAACAGAAACGGGCAAAGGAGGCTTTTGACCGGGCTCTTGAGATATACCAAGAAATCGCCAAAGCCAGTCCGTGACGCTGGCACACTGGCCATACTCGCCTCTTCAACCCTGCGACGCAAAAGACTCCCCTTGTCCGCATTCATAGGGTGGTTTGACAAGAATTCCATTGACAGTTCCATGACGCCAAGGTGTTATTCGCCAACCATCTCGGTAAACCAAGAGGTTCTCTTTTAGCCCCCTGATCCACAGGTAAGCAGGAGCCTGAAGACGAACGCATCAAGATCTACTTTATGAGCCAAAAGAAAATCAATGTCGCCATCATCGGTCTAGGATTTGGATCGGAGTTCATTCCCATTTATCAGAACCATCCCCAGGCAAACATGCATGCGATTTGCCAACGCAACCAAAAGAATCTGAACGCCATCGGGGATCTCTTCGGCGTTGAGAAACGCTACCGCCGCTATGAGGATGTTCTCAAGGACCCAGAGGTAGACGCCATCCACATCAACACCCCCATCCCGGACCACGCGGCCCAATCCATCGCTGCGCTCAAGGCGGGTAAGCACGTCGCCTGCACCGTTCCCATGGCGACTTCGGTGGAAGACTGCAAGACGATTGTCAACTTGTGCAAGAAAACCGGACTCAAATACATGATGATGGAGACGGTGGTCTACGCCAGAGAGTTCCTTTACGTCAAAGAGCTTTACGAGAAGGGCAAACTGGGCAAAATTCAGTTTCTTCAGGCGAGCCACCAACAGGACATGGATGGCTGGCCAAATTACTGGCCAGGGCTCCCCCCCATGCATTACGCAACACACTGCGTCGGTCCATGCCTGGCACTCACCAATGCCACTGCGGAGTATGTTTCATGCTTTGGCTCGGGCACCATCCGTAAGGATCTGATCAAGCATTACCAATCACCCTTCGCCGTCGAGACCACCCACATCAAATTCAAGGATTCTGATCTGACCGCGCGTATTTACCGCAGCTTGTTCGACACTGCCCGCCAATACCGAGAAAGCTTTGATGTCTATGGAGACAAGCAAGCCTTTGAATGGCCTTTGATCGAAGGCGAAGACCCAGTGCTTCACACCGCCAAAAAACCAGAGCACAAGATACCCAAGCGGGTCAAAGTCAAAGATTATGCTTCCAGGCTGCCCAAGGGGATCCGCCCTTTCACCACCAAGGGGGTCTATGATCTGGCCAAGAATACCCACCTGAGCTTCACCCAGGGCGCAGGGCACGGAGGATCCCATCCTCATCTGGCGCATGAGTTTATCACAGCATTGGTAGAAGATCGCGATCCTTACCCCAACGCCAGAGAGTCCGCCAACTGGACCTGTGTGGGGATCTGTTCTCACGAATCGGCGCTCAAAGGAGGCAAAATTGTGAAGTTGCCAGCCTTCACCCAATAAGCTTAGGATCCTTCTCGTAACCCAACTAAGTGTAATTATGAGCAACGACAATCGACACTCAACAGGCGACATGTTCCTCTTTTGGGGGTGCTTTGTAGCACTGATCACAACGGCTTTTGCCTTCATCACTAGGGCATTCCTAGTCAACACACCCGCCTTGTGGCCTGCCGCTTTTGGGCTGAACGCGGTTCAAGGGCAGGAGCTATTCGGGGCGGGCATATGGCCCTTTGCAATCAGCATCATTCTCTTCAGCCTGATCATTGATCGGGTAGGATACAAAACCGCCATGATATTCAGTTTTGTATGCTATGCGGCCTATGCGGGACTCGCTTTCATGGCTCATGGAATCGTCACAGGAGCAGAAGGTGAAGCTCTGGCAAACGCCCAAAAGCAAGCCTATAATTACTTGTACGCTGGTTCGATTATTTTAGGGTTAGGCAATGGCACCGTGGAGGCCTTCATTAATCCGGTGGTTGCCACGATGTTTCACAAAGAAAAAACCAAGTGGCTTAATATTCTGCATGCAGGTTGGCCTGGTGGTCTGGTCCTAGGCGGGTTGCTCACTATTGTGTTGGGCAACAAGGCTGCAGAAGATTGGAGGATTCTGATCTACTTGATTGCCATCCCAGCGGTGGTTTTCCTGGTGATGCTTATCAAAGCCAACTTCCCCGTGAACGAGCGTGTGGCTGCTGGAACCAGTTACAAGGAGATGTTGGCAGAATTTGGCGCCATCGGTGCTCTCATTGCCTCCGCTCTGATTTTCGGTCAGCTGGGCCAGGTATTCGGGTTGTCCAGCACCGCTGTGCTTGCCTTGATTGCGTTGGCTACGGTCAGCTACGGAATCTATTGCAAATCCATCGGAAGGCCAATTCTGATTTTTCTATGCATTATCATGATGCCTTTGGCCACCACTGAATTAGGGACCGACGCTGCCATCACTGGTATCATGGAGGAGCCCATGACAGCCGCAGGTTTCCACCCTCTTTGGGTGCTGATCTACACATCGGCCATCATGGCCATCCTGCGCTTCTTCTTCGCAGGTCCCATCGTGCAGAAACTGACCCCCATTGGGCTTCTCATTTTATCCGCTGCCTTGGCCATCGCTGGGTTATTTTTCCTTTCCACGGCAAAGGGATTGGCCATTATCTTCGTCTTTGCGACGCTGTATGGATTTGGTAAGACCTTCTTTTGGCCTACCATGCTAGGAATTGTTTCCGAACAATGTCCCAAGGGAGGTGCTCTAACACTCAACGCGATCGCCGGGATCGGCATGCTCACTGTTGGCATTGTAGGCGGGCCCCTGATCGGAAAAATGCAGGAAGATGTAGTCGCCAATAAAATGGATGCCGACACCTATGCTTCCATCTCAGTAGAAAGCAGCTACCTGCTTGGCAAATACAAAGCCGTGGATGCCGCCAAGGTGGGAGCACTGGAAACGGAAGCAGCAGACAAGATCAATGAAGAAGTTAAAGTTCTCAAGCAAGGAGCTTTGGCCAACATCACCATATTCCCTATTTTCATGTTGGGCTGCTACATAGCGCTGCTTCTTTATTTCAAGCAAAAGGGTGGTTACAAACCAGTCGAAATCGGGCACTGATTACCTCGATCATTCGTTTTTGCTACAATTCGAAGCGGCCTCTCTCGAGAGAGGCCGCTTTTTTGTTTATGCAACGAATCTTGCCTCTTCAGGAAATCACCCAGTGGCTCACACAGCCCTCGTGTGCTTGAGAGACGGTTGCCGAAAAATCAGCCAGATAGCCACGCTGATGGGTAGGTTGGGAAAGATTGTTTTTCTCCCTGCGTTCATTAACGACAGTCTCGGAGACATCCCAATCAATCGTCCCTTGGAGCAAGTCAAAGCCAATTGTATCGCCATCTTCCACCAACCCTATAGGGCCTCCGATGACCGCCTCAGGAGCACAGTGAACGCCAATGGCACCGTGTGAGACACCAGAAACTCGTGTATCGGACACGAGGGCCACCTTGCCGTCAAGCTCTGGCACCGAAAGAGCCGAGGTTGCCACCAGGACCTCTGGCATGCCACTGGCCACAGGCCCTAGATGACGAAGCACAACCACCGTTCCCGGTTTCAGCCGCTTCTCCTTCACCGCCTGAGTAATGGCGCGTGGATCTTCAAAACACATCGCACTGCCGCTGAAAGTCGGGGATTGCATGCTCGAGACCTTGAACACCATGCCCTCGGGCGCCAGATTACCAAAACAGATTTGCATATCGGCATAGGGCTTGAACGGGGTGTCGGCTGGAGCGATGAGATCCTGATCAGAAGGAACCGCTGGGATATCCTTAAGGTTTTCTTCGAGGGTTGCGCAGGTGACGGTCAGGCAACTCCCATCCAGCAGGCCCATGTCGAGAAAGTGCTTCAGAAGCAGAGGTGTTCCACCCAAGCAGTGCAGATCCACCATGGTGCGCTTTCCTCGAGGGGCAAAATTGCATAAGACAGGCGTCTTTCGGAAAATCCTCTGTAGATCCTTCAGCGAAAAAGAAATCTTTGCCTCTCGAGCAAGTGCTAAAAGGTGGATCACCCCGTTGGTGGAACCACCAATGGCAGCCATGGCCGTCGCTGCGTTTTCAAAGGCCTTGCGGTCGAGGATATCGCGAGGTCGGATGCCTGTTTCCAGCAATCGCTTCAGCAGATGCCCTACTTTCAGACACTCCTGCTTCTTGGCAGGATCGATTGCCGGGATGGAGGAACTAAAAGGAGGCATCAAACCGATGGCTTCCATGGTGATCCCCCAGGTGTTGAAGGAAGCTGCGATACCACAACCACCCGCGCCTGGACACGCTGCTCGAATGATGGCATCGGCTTTGGCATGCGGTATCTCACCGACATCGGCTGCAGCCTGGGCATCATAGGCATCCAGGATGGTCACATCCCGACCCTCGTAGCAGCCTGGCATGATGCTACCCCCACTGAGGAGCAAACCAGGGACATTCATCCGAGCCAATGCCATCGCAAATCCGGGCCCATTCTTGTCGCAATGGTGGCTGCCAATCATGGCATCGTAACAATGAGCGCTGACCACGCATTCCGAGGCATTGGCGATCAGGTTACGCGATGGGAGTGAGGCATTGCCTCCTTCCATTCCTTGAGTGATGTTGTCGCTCACTCCAGGGACTCCAAAAGGAAAGCCCAGCAAACCGACGTCACGACATCCCTGGGCCATCAATTGTGCCAGTTCATGGGCATGCATGTTGCAAAGGTTTCCATCCAAGAGAGGGACTCCTATCCCTACCTGAGCCTTATCCAGATCCTCTTCCTTGAACCCCAATCCCCAATAGAAGGCAGTGACACCCTTTTGCCAACCGCGGGTGAGCTGATGGCTGTTCCAATTCAATCGTTTTTCCATATGCCTTGATTTCATCCTCTCCCATTCAGGTCTCAAAGTTTAAGGGATCCTCACTGTCACCTTTCTGGCATCGCCTCTGCGAACGAGTCAGATGCTCAGAGGGCGACTTTTTGCCCATCCCCTCGAGCCGAAGCAAGACAGGCATCCATCACTCGCTGCGTCTTAAGGGCCAGTTTAGGCCAGTACGAATCAGGATTGCCAGACAGGGCGAGTTGCGAAAAGGTTCGAAACAACTGGGTTTCCTGAGCGGAGGGATGATTGTTCGCATACTCAGAGACCACTTGGCGCTTGGTGTGACGTTCCATGTTGAACTGGCACCCCTGCACATCAAAGAAGGCGTTGGAAATCTCAAATCCCACTTCCGCATCGTAGTAAGGAAGCACAAAATCCTGAAGAGTCAGTTGCCCCTTACTTCCACTAAAGCTCACATATTGTTGATTCTCAGTGAGGAAGGAATTGTAAAAACCGGCAGTAACTCCACCCTCGAAAAAAAGTTCACCGGAGAATTCAATCGGCACCTGATCGTCGCTGTCCGATCTCGAGGCACCCTGGAGCATGCGCCCTGTGACGTGCGTAGGCATTGCATCATCCATGGCCCAAAGACTGATGCGAATGGTATACCACCCCAGATCTCCCAGGCATCCGGCAGGCTCCAATCCACTGTGCATACGAATATTTCCCGATAGGAATGCCTCGGGTGCAGCAAAGCTGAACATGCTGGTGATGCGCTTGAGTGAGCCAACACTTTCTCCATCACTCAAGATCTCCTCCATCCTGGGAAGCCTTTGGCTATGCATGAACATGACTCCATCCATGAATTGCACACCATGCTCCTTGCAGGCTTGGATCATTTCTTCAAGATCCCGCGCGGCAACACCACATGGCTTTTCGCAGAGTACGTGCTTTCCGGCGCGGGCAGCCTTGAGCACCCATTCCTTCCGCAAACCCGTCGGCAAGGGAATATAGACCGCATCGATCTCGGGATCATCGATCAGAGCCTGGTAGCCTTCCACAGCCTTGGGAGGCACTTCAAAAGGACTTTGCTTCTGACAGGATTCAATGAAGTCCTCTGCCTGGGCGCGTTCACGACTGGCCACAGCAATGAGCCTGGCGTTATCAGCATGGTAGATGGCCTGGTAGTTTTTTCGTGCGATTTGGGCACTGCTCATGATGCCCCAGCGACATTCCGAAGAACTCATTCAGTCTTTTTAGGCGGAAAACGCATGACGGGCAATCATCGAAACCATTCCCTCCCGTTCAAACAACCTTATTGGGTCTGGTTCATCCGTGGTAAAGCCTCCTTCATAAAACCGGACCGCCTCGAGGATCAAATCAACTCAATGAAAGCCTTTCTCTCATGGGTGAAGGATTGCATTTGGTTCGGTTTGTGAGCTAAAGATGAAGGCATGAGCGCGTCCACCCATTATGTCATTTACGACGGTGATTGTCCTCTATGTACTTTTCAGATGAAATTGCTGACATGGATGGACTGGTTAAATCAAACCACTCTGGTCCCCTTGGCAAATGAAAAAGTTCAAACTCTCGTGCCGGATCTGAGTCGTGAGGCACTTATGTCAGCGATTCACTGCTTGGATACCAGCGGGCGCATCCATCGCGGAGCACGTTGCATTCGCTTTCTTTCCATGCGCATGCCCCTTCTCATTCCTCTCGGCCTGGTGCTGTGGTTTCCGGGTGTGATTTTGATTGCTGAAAAAATCTACCTATGGATCAGTCGAAATCGTCTTATCCTGAGCCGTGTCTTCGGCTGCAAGGACGCATGCGGTTTCGTCCCCGAACGCAAAAGAGACCAAGAGGATATTTTTCATGACCCCCATTGAAAAGTATCCCGTGGACCAATGACAAAAGGTGATCTTTCCATCCGACTGATCAAATGTCGGCAACGGGTAATTAAGGATTTGCTCCATGAGCGCTGCCAGGAAGGCTATTGGGAAGGCCATTTGTCCAGCAGCGCCCTTTCCACTGCCACCGCCGTCACCGCTCTGGCGACGATGGATCGAGTAGGGCATGAAACCCACTCCGGGCATCTTCAACAGGCTGGACTCAGTTGGCTGGCTTCCCATGTCAATGACGATGGAGGATGGGGAGACACCACATGCAGTTTGAGTAATATCAGCACCACGACCCTAGTCTGGTCTGCTTTTGCTGCTTGCGATGGCCTCGACGTTTATCCGGAGGTGATGGCTGCGGCTGAGCAATGGTTGAGACGGAGAGCTGGCGGATTGGATTCCAAGCAATTATCACAGGCGATTACTCAGCGCTACGGAAAGGACAAGACCTTCTCCGTTCCCATCTTGACCATGTGCGCGATCGCTGGTCGCTTCGGCGAAGGCCGTAAGGCCTGGGAAAGCATCACGGACCTTCCCTTCGAACTGGCGGCGCTTCCTCCGCAATGGTTTGCTGCTCTGCGTCTTCCAGTCGTCAGCTACGCACTGCCAGCCTTGATCGCCATTGGACAAGTCAAGCATCACCACGCTCCTTCCAAAAATCCACTGATCCGAGGTTTGAGGAAAGCGTGTCGTAGTATCACTCTTCGACGACTGAGCAGCATTCAGCCATCCAGCGGCGGATTTCTGGAGGCCACTCCCCTGACAAGTTTTGTGGTCATGAGCCTGGCTGCCTCCGGTGAGGCAACGAACACAGTTGCGCAGAAGGGTATGCAATTTCTGAAGGAATCCTTTCGAGAGGACGGAAGCTGGCCCATTGACACACATCTGGCGACCTGGGTCACCAGCCTGGCGGTTCATGGACTTGGTCGGAAAGGCTGCCAGCAACTAGAGGCACAGGGTAGAAGGGCCATCCGCCGTTGGCTATTGGATCAGCAATACCTGCAAAAACATCCCTACACACAAGCACCGCCAGGAGGTTGGGCGTGGACGCCACTTCCGGGTGGAGTCCCTGATGCAGATGATACGCCGGGAGCGCTGATTGCTTTACACCAATTATCCGAAAACCCAGCCAGTGAGATCGATCGAGCCATACTTGGGATTCGCTGGCTGCTGGGACTTCAAAACCGGGATGGAGGAATGCCCACTTTTTGTCGAGGTTGGGGTCATTTACCCTTCGATCGAAGTAGCGCCGACATCACCGCGCACGCCATCCGGGCATGGCATCTGTGGAAGCCATATATCACTCCACCTCTCCAGCGCTCCATCCAGGTAGCCACACGTCGAGCCCTGGACTATTTAAAGCGAATGCAGAAGGAGGATGGGAGTTGGGATCCCCTCTGGTTTGGCAATCAACATCTGGAAGGCGAAAACAACCCACTGTATGGGACTGCGAAAGTAGTGGAAGGATGGCTTTGCCTGGCATCTGAACCAGCGGAGGAGCCTGGCTTGTCACACGCCATCCATTGGCTAATCGATCAGCAAAGTGAAAATGGAGGTTGGGGGGCAACCAAAGGTCTCCCCAACACCATTGAAGAGACGGCATTGGCCGTAGCTGCGTTGGCTTTGGCAGCATCCCGGTGGCCCGGGGAAGGCTATCCACAAGGGCTTAGGCTACATCAAAGTCTGAGGAAAGGCGCTGGCTGGCTTTGCCAGCGAGTGGAGGATCAGTCTTACCGCAATCATGCCCCCATCGGATTCTACTTTGCCAAACTCTGGTATTTCGAGCGACTCTATCCCATGGTCTACACAGCAGCGGCTTTCAAGGCTCTGGAGGATGGGTGCCATGAAGAACCGACCCAGGCAAAATATCCCCATCCTTGATCGGCCATCCAAAAACCATCCACAGTGTTTATTGTCATGGATTAAACCAAGCAGATCCAGATCACCAAAAAGGCCAGCATTCCAACAAAAGCACCCAAAAAGGTCACCCATAAAGGCTCATCCGGAGCCTCGACCGACGAAGCGGAAGAAGCTCGAGACTCCTGCTGACTGCACACCATTACTTTGAAGTGATTCTGTGGTGTTTTAGCATACTGCGGAAAATCTGGAGGGAGACTGCTTGTGGGTTCATTTCGGGAAAGGAATTGGGACCATGAATCTGAACCGATGGCTTGAGTAGTTTCTTGAACATTCATAAACATGACACCATGCTCCCACATACCATGGGACATTTACTGTCTTATGAGGGTTCATAAGAGAATTTTTGTGCTTTCTTCTGGCGGGAAGCCTTACTCATGCAGGAGGATGTGGGAGATGTTTTCCTCACCTCATCAGTTCAGCCAGAAGGCAATCGCCTGCAAAGGTTTCAACGGAATGGCCTCAAGCCCCTTCCTCTTTTTCTTTCATGGCTTGATTCTATGGATCGGTCATCTGATGACCGGTCCTGCTCATGCCAACATGCCCGCTGCGTATCAACTCGAAACCGACTGGATGCTGGATGCGAAACCCTATGCTGCTTCATGGCATGAGGATCCCGTCACTGGCATTTGCACGCTGCAAAATGGATTGGTTGCAAGACGCTGGGTTCTCGCACCCAACGCGACCACTATCGGTGTCGACAATCTGATGACGGGTTCACCCATCCTGCGGTCCATTCGACCCGAGGCATCTCTGATCATAGATGGCATGCCATTCCCAATTGGAGGCCTGCAGGGCCAGCCCAACCACGCTTTTATTCGGGAGAAATGGATCCAAAACATGCGCGAAATGAATGGAAGCCTTCGCTACACACATTACCAGATTTCCAAGCCGCTTGAGCGATTCCCTTGGAAAAGAGTGCGACATCATGCGCCGGATGCTGTCTGGCCTCCCAAAGGTATCCAGGTGGATTTTCACTACAGCGGTCTTGTCTCAGGGAAGGAAACAAGTGAAACAAAGACGATACCTCAACCACTGGAAGCAGTGGTTCATTATATCCTGTATGATGGAATCCCTGTATTCAGCAAATGGATGACCGTGACCAACCAAGGCGATCAATCGGTCAACCTGGACCATTTCGAGTCTGAAATCCTTGCAGTCATCCCGAGAGAAGATCCTGTGGAGACCCGCGAGGGAGTGTCGATTCACGAACCCGATCTTCATGTCGAAACCGATTATGCATTTGGGGGATTTTCGGTCCGCAATAGCCGTCGCCATTCGGTACACTGGCAACCAGATCCTGCCTTTCATACTCAAGTGAATTATCTGAAGCAAAACCCTTGTCTTCTAAAAGTAGCTCCAGAGAGAGGACCTGATCAGACACTGCTTCCCGGAAAACCCTTCGAGTCTTTTCGCACCTTCATGCTAATTTATGATTCGGAAGACCGCATGCGGCAGGGGTTAGCCTTGCGCCGGATGTATCGAACCATTGCGCCATGGGTCACAGAAAACCCTCTGATTCTCCACCTCACCACCACCGAGGAAGCGTCTGTTCTTCAAGCCATCGACCAAGCAGCAATTTGCGGATTCGAAATCGTCAATTTCAGCTTTGGCAGTGGTCTGAACATGGAAAACCGAGGGATTGAAAACCTTGCTTATTTCAAAAAACTTGTGACTTATGCAGCGTCTAAAGGGATTGAGCTTGGGGGTTATTCCCTGTTGTCGAGTCGAAGGATTTCTCCCGATTCGGATAATTGCATTCATCCGGAAACTGGAAAACCGGGGGGTCAAACCCATGGATTTGCCCCAGCGTTGGCCTCTGAATGGGGGCAGCAATACCTTGAATCAATTCAATCTTTTTTTGAAACCACCGGCTTTTCCAAGTTTGTTCATGACGGATCCTATCCAGGAGACTGGGATGCCGCGTGTAGACCTCCACTTCAAAAGGGGCTCAACGATAGTCAATGGATACAATGGAAACTGATCACCCGGCTTTACCAGTGGATGCGTTCGGAAGGCATCTATCTAAGGGTTCCTGACTACTATTACCTGAATGGTGCCAATGAAGCCGGAATGGGTTACCGAGAAGTCAATTGGTCCCTCCCAAGGTTGGAACAGCAGATTCATACACGGCAAAATATTTTTGATGGTACGTGGGAAAAAACACCCAGTATGGGATGGATGTTTGTCCCGTTGACCGAATACCATGGTGGAGGCGAACAGGCGACCATCGAACCCCTAAGTCGTCATTGGCAGCATTACCAAACGATGCTTTTGTCAAACCTCGGAGCGGGTGTACAGGCGGTTTACCGAGGCCATCGTCTGTTTGATTCCGATCAAGTCAGAGAAGGAGTGATCCGCTCGGTTCAATGGTTCAAGTCAAATCGCGATATTCTGGAAAGCGACCTCATCCATACGTCCTCTCGACGAGCTGACGGTACTCATCCTGATTGGTATTTTCATGCCAATCCTAAATTGAAGAGTAAAGGCCTTTGGATCGGGTTCAATCCATCGAATAAGGCCGTTGAGATGGATCTTCTCCTCAATGTTTACTTCACGGGACTGACTGATCAAATTCGAATTCTACCTAAGGGAAATCACGATAAAAGTGCCATTTATACTTTGGACAAAAATCATCGAATCAAAATGACAGTCGATTTACCCGCCAATGGAACTGAATGGTTTTTGATAGAAGAGGTTCCTAAGCGGCCGATGCCTTAGTTAAGGTTGAATTTAGCTTTTGTTCAGGCATACTTTTATCATGAGTCGCCTGCGCATCCTTCCTGATTGGCACATCAGTGACAAATGCATAACCCCTGAAGCAAGCTACCAGAAGAGGCGAGCGTTTATCGGAAGGTTAGGTTTGGGCACCGCGGTGATGAGCTTGGGGACGGGCTCGCTCTCCATGTTGGGTGCAGAATCCAACGCCAAGGATAACAAGGTCAGTTCCCTAGGCTATCCATTCGAAAGAAACAAAGATTTCAATCCAAGCTGGAAGCTCACGCAGCAAACAGTTGTTGAATCCTATAACAATTTCTACGAATTTACGACCAACAAATCGAGAGTGCGATACATGGTCGGTGGCTTCAATATCAGTCCATGGGATGTCCAGGTCGGGGGTTTAGTTGAAAACCCTGTCACCCTTCCGCTGGAAGATTGTTACAAGCGCTTTCCAATGGAAGAGCGTGTGTATCGCTTTCGTTGTGTCGAAGCCTGGTCCATGGTCGTGCCCTGGACAGGATTTCCATTGTCAGCCCTCCTCAAATTGGTGCAGCCAAAACCAGAAGCACGTTTTGTCAAATTTACGACGTTCAACAGACCGAATGAAGCTCCAGGCATGCGTCTGGGCTCTTATCCTTGGCCTTATGTGGAAGGTCTCACGATTGAGGAAGCGAAACATCCCCTCACACTCGTTGCTACGGGGATTTATGGCAAACCGCTGCCCAAACAGAATGGTGGACCCGTTCGTTTGGTAGTCCCTTGGAAATACGGATACAAAAGCATCAAGTCAATCGATCGTATTGAATTCACGGCACAGCAACCCAAGACCTTTTGGGAGAGCCTTTCTCCGGTGGAGTATCCCTTTCAATCCAACGTAAACCCGGATGTTCCACATCCAAGATGGTCTCAGGCTACCGAGAGAGTCGTTGACACAGGTTTAAGGCGTCGCACCGAGGCCTACAATGGATATGGTGCTCAGGTAGGTCGACTCTACTAGATTTACCAAAGAATAAGTCACCCATTTGTTCCCTCACAGCTAATCCGTCCTTCTGCATTCCATTTGAATGCAGAGGAAATGGAAGTGGGTTTTTATTCTGCACATACAATGGGTTTGGAGTTTGGACAACATTCCATTCGTCCCATACTCAAGCATGGTTCCATTGAATGAATGGCTTGGATCAAGAATCGATACTATAAAAAAAAGCGCCTGCGATGAGCAGGCGCTAGGAAATAATGATTGGGCTAAGAATTATTGGTTGTATTTCTTTTCGATAAACTCTTCCTTAGCTACTTCCAGAATCTGCTTGATCACAGGATCTTCGCGAGCCTCAGAATCAACCGCTACGTCACCTTCGACGAATACCTCAACCTCAGCAACACTGGCAAATCCTTCTTCCTCATCAACCTCAGCATCTTGCTGAATCTCGACGACTGCTTTGAGGATAGTTAGGTTGATGACCTCAACAAATGATACCGCTTCTACAGTAGTGTCGCCGGCTGCAGCTTTTGCATTGACTTCCTCAACCTGCTGGATGACTTGATCGAGACCAGAAGGAGTGAGGTTCTCGGTTTTCTTGGTAATCGGGTTGACAATCGTGGTCACTGGCGCGACCTGCGCGATAGATTTTTTCAGAGTGCCAATGCTCACAGCAACACCGCCCTCGGCGTTGTGGCCGCCAACAGGAGATGCAGCGAAGCGCTGAGGAAGAGATTCCACCATAGCCGCTATGCTCTCAGCTTGGGCGGGAACTGCCGAACTGACAGCCTTGACCACCAAGTCTTGACTATCTGGGAAGAAGATTCCGGAGGTAGCTGCGATAACTTCAGCTTTACCGGGTGCTGAAGCAGCAGCGGCGCGCAGGATGACATCACCATATTGAGGAACAATAGATGAAGCAATGACGGCAAGCACAGGGGCGGAGTCCGGAGCCACTCTGGAAAGAGTCGCCACCATTTGAACTGCCATTTGCGGACGTTCCTTGAGGACAGTGGTCAGAATAGAGCGCGACAGCTGGAGTTGTTTATCAACTGGAGCAGAACGAACGAGTTCGGCCGCTTGAGCCGGAATTTCGATGGCTGGAAGCTGATTGATTGTTGATAGGGCATCTTGCGAAGCAAACGCGGATGATGCGAGTAGCAGCGTCGCTACGAAAACTGAAAATCTTTTAAATCTCGACATAACTAATCCTTAATTTCCCATTTACCTGAGTCAAAATATTAACTTGCAGACAGACTTGTCAACCAAAAACGACTTCTCAAAGCATAAATTGCATTACCCGTCATCACGCTCCCATACCATCTTCAAAGGATCCTCCTGCCACAGGGAATACTAGATTCTCTTTGACATAGCGGATGCCATTCGCGCTGGTTGCATCAAGATCTCGGTAAGCACTTTCGGCTTCCACCACAAGGGGGGCGCTTGGGCGGCCCATTTTTTGGCAATAGCGAGTGGGATAGCCGACGTGAATCATGAGTTCCGTGTAGCGCATCATGTTCAAATCGCCGCTTGGAAGGTCTGTAAACTGCATCGCTCGCCCACCCCAATTGGGCTCCATCATGCGAAGCGGAATGTTTTTACGGATGGTAAAATTTTTGACATGGCATCCGTAAACACGAGGTCCCACCTTGAGAAATCGCGTTTCAAAATCTTCTCCTTCCCAGCAGTGGGATGGGTCTGCGTTGACCCCCAAACAAGAATCTCCATCGCAGATATCCACAAGCATATTGAAATCGTCCGCACACATGGCAGCTGTTCCGGGATGAATCTCATGTGCCAGCACGATTCCCAGTTTGTTGGCATGCTCTCGAATTCGAGCTGTTTTGTTCACAAAGCGCTCTTGGCCCTCCTTAATAAGATCGAAATCACCCCCTGCCCAAAAACCCCAAGGATACCCTGTGGCGAGTTCCCAACCAAAGGCCACACCCCAAAACATAGGCAGTATTTTAATCCCCAGCTCGACCGACAAATCCATGAGACCAAGCAAGTAGTCTTCGGACCATTGCTCAATTTGTTCAGGACTTTGTTTGGCAACATCCTCCGGAATGAAGGGGCGGATCGACGGTGTGCCTGTCCATGCACTCGTGTGGACCCAAGCAGGACAGTGACAGGAGATCCCATCCAAACTCATGCCATACTGCTCAAAAGCCGCAAGAATCTCGCCAGCTGACCGGAAACCATTGGCGCTCTGAAGCATGTAGTTAGACGGTTGAACGCCATCCGCACCCGCACCTTTGGCGTAGTCGAGAAAAGCCTCCAACGATTTTGCCCCGTGTTGAGCACCCTCAACGCTTGCATGAAAACAGGATCGTGCCATAATTTAAAAGTTTATTTGTAGGATTTGAGGGCTTCGTTGTAAAGATCCAATTGCCGCCGGTGATGCCTCAACCACCAAAGAGCCTGAGGCTCACGTGCTCTTCCTCACAAATATTTTGGCTAAAAGTCACCTCAACTCTTGGATTGAAACACCATTGATAGAGAATATGCCTAAAGATGTCGTCCTCATGGAAATTGAAAAGGTCACTTGGGAGCTTGAAGACACCAAAACCCTGAGACTCAAGTGGCCCGAAAATTACGAACCCGTCTATAAAACGGGACGATTCATCACCCTTTATTGGCCTGACTGCCCCAAATACAAACGTGCTTATTCCCTTTCCTCCTCCGCTCTCGATCGCGGGTTCTATGAGGTTACCATCAAGCGAGATGGAAAAATGGGCACACGCATGGTGGACTGGGCAGAAGAGGGGCAAAAGCTTCATGTGATACCTCCGGTGGGGCGATTCCTCCCTGTTTTCGAAACGGATAAGCACTTGGTCTGCATCGCTGGAGGCTCCGGAGTCACCCCTTTTAGAGGGTTCGCAAGAGAAGCGGCGCAGAGCAAATTGACTACCCGGATGACTTTGCTTTATAGCGTTCGCACCCCGAGGGACATCATTTTCCGGGATGAATTCACCGCCCTCGAGGCTGAAAACCCCCATTTCCAATTCCAGGTTACTTGCACCCGAGCCGACGAAGCTGATGCTTGGCAAGGAAGAAGAGGAAGGATCGACGCCGATTGGATCACCGAAAAAGCCGGAAATCTTTCGACAGCCATTTTTTACGCCTGCGGCCCCACGACTCTTGTCGAGGCAACCGAGTCTCTGATCCGAGACACACTCAAGCTCCCCAAAGAACAGATCAAACTCGAAAAATGGGATTAGAAATCAAGGATACCATGAAACACACGAGTCTCTATCAAGCCCACTTGGATCACCACGCGCGCATGGTACCTTTCGGCGGTTGGGAGATGCCTTTGCAGTATACCGGCATCCGGCAGGAGCACCTTGCAGTGAGAAAAACAGGTGGGCTTTTTGATATTTCGCATATGGGAGAATTCCTGATCGAAGGATCCGATGCATGCTCATTTCTCAACCAATGCCTGACAAACAACGTCATCGGCCTCGGCATCGGGTCGGGGCATTACACCTTGATGTGCAATAAACAAGGAGGCACGGTCGATGATCTTTACCTCTATCGCCTGGAGGAACAGTCCTTCATGATGGTGGTCAATGCCTCCCGAATTCAGGCGGACTGGGAGTGGCTGATGCACCAGAAGGACCAACACATTGGATCACCAAATTCAGTCCAATGTCACAATTTGTCAGATCAACTTGGCGCACTGGCTTTTCAGGGGCCACTCGTCAGAACTGTGGTGGACAGGATGGCGGAAGATACACCCAACCCGATTGCCACCATGAAGAAAAACCAGATCCAGTGGGGCATGATCGGGGGATCTCGAGTGCGCATCGCAACAACAGGCTATACGGGCGAAGATGGGTTTGAGTTAATTGCTGATCAAGGTGAAATACCACATCTCTGGGAGCGCATCCTATCGGAGGGAAAAAAGGAGGGAATTTGCCCTGCTGGCCTTGGGGCACGGGACACATTGCGCACCGAGATGGGATACCCCCTCTACGGGCACGAACTGAGCGAAGAAATCGACCCACTTCAAGCGGGACTCGGTTTCTTCGTGGACTTGCAAAAACCAGCTTTTGTCGGAAAAAGTGCCTTGCTTCAAAAGAAAAACAAGGGATTGAAACAATGCAGTGTTGCTTTTCTCATGCAGGGAAAATCAGCCCCACCACGACCCGAATACCGTGTAGGTGATGCTCAAGGAAAGAAAATAGGGGTTGTGACAAGTGGCACCATGAGTCCATCCTTGGAAACCGGTCTGGGGATGGCATTGATCCAGACATCCATGGCACACCCCGGAACCACCCTTCAAATTGAAATCCGAAATCGATGGTTTCCGGCTCAAGTGTGCAGGAAACCGCTATATCGAAAGACTTGACCCAGAGTTAAAGCCTCAGCATCTTGCCGATAAATAATTTTCATGAGCGCGAATATTCCAGAACAGCTAAAATATGCGAAAACCCATGAATGGGTCAGGGTGGAAGGGGACACAGCCTGGGTTGGTATCACGGACCACGCTCAGGCAGAACTGACGGAATTGGTTTTCGTCGAACTTCCAGAAGCCGGCAGAACAGTATCTACCGGACAGCCTTGTGCCGTAGTCGAATCCGTCAAGACCGCAAGTGACATCTACGCTCCCCTGAGCGGCGAGGTCATCGAAGTCAACCAAGCACTGACCGACGATCCGGGCAAAGTGAACGCTGATTCTTTCGGAGAAGGATGGTTTTTTAAATTACGCATGAGTTCTCCTTCTGAATTGGATGGCCTCATGGATGCCGCTAGCTATCAGTCTCAAATTGGCGCCTAGCCGCCAGCTGGAGATGGACATCAGGAACCCCTGTTGGGCTTCCTGAAAAGCACAATCCGCTGCGAATTGGTTCCCTGACTGTTGTTTCGCACTCCCCAGCATTGTGCGGTTTTGGTGAACGTCTGTTCTTGGCACAAGACCATCAGAACCTTAAATCCGCTTTCCACACCGCATCGAATCACAGACTTATCCAAATCCACCGTCCCTTTCCTTACTTCACCTACCTCCATCGCCACCATACCACCAGGCTTGAGCACGCGTCGCAACTCGTCCAGCACACAAGTCATCTGCTCCTCCCATTGATCCAGCAGCCCAGGTACGGTTATTTTTAACTGCTTGGAATCAATCCCAAGAAACCAGCATCGCAGCCAATTATCGCTGGCGTAATCCACCACATCGAGAAAGGGAGGTGATGTCACCACCAAACTTACAGACTCACTTTTGATTCGGTCGAGTTGTTTGGACTGGCCCGTCAATAGACAAGCTTTCTTGGAACGCTGTCGCAAGCGTTGGAGAACCTTTTCATTGCAGTGACGCAACAAGGATCGGGTTTTTTTGAGAATGATGGATTTGACATCACGGATAGGAGGGGATTGACGACGTCGAGTATTGATGCGCTTCTGAGAAGCCACCGATACAGCCTGGTTGGGGGGCATGGAGTATACGGAAAAAAAGCCCGAGGAGTGGCCAGTGAGCCGGTTGAGAGCCACCATGCGAATCCAGTCATCTATCGAATCGGACAGATCGTTTTGCTCTTGGAGTAGGAGATAATGCCTCAGAGCAAATATCTCACGCAATGTCTGAGGATGGTAGAAAACCAACAGATCATCAGTAATCTCATGTTCCATACTCCATGGAATCTCATCCAGTCGCTGCTCGACTTTTTGCATCGAGGGCGGATTGAGGCGAGGCCGAACCAAATATTGACTGAGGGGATTGACATCACAGCCCATTGGAATCCGATCCATGAGCGCAGCTTCAATCAATGTGGTACCTCTCCCCATGAATGGATCGAAAACGACCTCTCCCGGACGCGTGAGCCGCTCAATAAAAAAACCGGGCAGTTGCGGCTTGAAACAAGCGCGATAGGATATCTCATGAAGGCCATTGCCCTGACGCTGTAGCGAAGTCCAAAATTCATTGGTATGATAACGGACTTGAAGGGAGCGATTGCCTTGGAGGGAGCACTCATGAAGGGCACTATGGGTCAAATGACCAAACGCTTCGAATTGTCGAACACAATGATCAAATTGTGGAAAAAGATCTTCTGTAACCGGTGATCCATCCATAAATGTCATGGCTGCTCAAAGCAGCCCTCACCTTGCTTGGTCATCCAGCGGGGATGACCATCGTTCCCCGGTTTGAAGTACCTTGAAGGGTTGATTCAAGGCACGACATTGGTCCGTGAAAAGTTTGGGAGATTCCGTGTTGAAGGTGAACATGTCATAGTGACAGGGAATCACACAGTTCACCCCCAATTTTTTTGCCAGAGAGGCAGCTTCATCCCCCCACATGTTACCAGAAACTTTTCGCTCGGGCCTCCTGCCATTGATGGGCAACAAGGCGAGATCCAGAGACCACCGACTCAACAAACGATCGAGCCCGTCATACACCAAGGTATCTCCACTATGATAGACCGCCCATGGCCCAAACTCGACAACATATCCGAGATAAGCATGACGCCCGAGGTCATCCACATCCAAATCCTCATGCGCCGCCGGAACAGCATGAATGCGAAAAGGACCTAAGCAGGTGGAAAATCCGGCATCAAGACCATGAAACCAATCTGTCGGTTGCCCTAGGCGATCGGCAGCAAAAGCCCCTATGGAAGCAGGTATCACCATTTGAAGGTCAGGATTGGCCTGAATCATGGGCTTGAGAGTATCGGCATCAAGATGGTCCGTATGTTGATGGCTGGAGGTCACCACCTGCACAAAACCCAAGGTCGAAGGATGCATGGCAAGAGCCGTCATTCGAACATGGGGCTTATCGGTCGAAGCATACTTTCGAGTAAGAGAATCGGATAGGTAGGGATCGAATAAGAAATAATGCTGATCCCAAGCCAATAGAAACCCACTCTGCCCAAGCCACCAGATATGGAATCGAGAAGACTCTTTGGCATAACTGAGCATTTCCTGTTTCAGAGCTTCACCTCTGCACACAGGCTGAATGAGCGGAAAGTCCATAATACTACTTTAGAGGGATTGTCTTACTTTCTCAACTCCAGCGACCATGTTGTTGAGCTTTGCCTTGGCAGCCCATCGCGCTGTTTGACTCAACCCACAATCGGGGGCAATGGACAAACGATCCGCAGGAGCATATTTCAGACACGCACGCACCCGATCCGCAATCAACTCAGGCGACTCAACGAAGTAGCTTTTGACGTCTACAAGACCTACGGCAACATGAAACCGCTCGGATAATGACGCGATGATATCCAGCTCCGCCATTTCCCTGCCTGCCATTTCAAGATGCATTTCATCTACCTTCATCTCCATAAAGGCCGGAAACATGGGAGCGTACCGGCGCAGTCCTACAGCGTGCCCTTTGAAATTACCAAAGCAAAGGTGAGTGGAGAGGCGACATTTACCCACCACCGGCTCCACCGTTCGATTGAAAATATCCACTAGACGATGCGGATCTTCGCGGTGGGCGTAACAGCTCATCGAAGGCTCATCCACAGTCAGCTCATTGCAACCCGCTCGGACAAGATCCTCAAGTTCCTTGCGAACCAAAGGAAGCAGTGCCTCAGTAACCGCAAAACGATCCGTATAGGAGGCACCGGGAACCAGACGACCGCTCAGAGTGTAAGGCCCTGGAACACTGGCCTTGAGTGTCACCTCTTGCGAAGGATTCAGTCGTTTCAAACGCTCAAAGTCCTCAACCGTGCCAAGTCCCCTTGGCGCTGCAAGTGGACCCACAATCGTATGCCTACCACGTTGGTCGTGAGCCGGTGGTCCCCAACGCCTGGGACTGGCACTTTCCAGCGAAATACCTTCCAGAAACCCGTAAAAGGAAAGGTTAAAATCCAACCGCGTCTGTTCTCCATCGGTAATGACATCCAGTCCAGCTGCGATTTGATCCATGATCGCAACGATAACCGCGTCCTCGATGATCTCTTGCTGGTCGGCAGTTCCGAAAACATCCCAGTGGTCTACGGCATGATGCAACCAGGATGGAAAAGGGTAGCTTCCAATGACTGTCGTTCGTAACAAGGATGGTTCCATAAAACTCATGGCATGCTGGTATCACCGCCGTAGAGCTTGGCGATCCTCTGCGCATGCTCATCGTAGGCAGATTCAAACAATTCTGTGGCTTTTTCAGCCCCAACGATTGCCGAGGCGCTGAGTACTTTGGGGGGCGCACCCGCTCGGGTCAATTTTTCAGCAACGGATGCTTTGATGGCATTGACCAGCAAACAACCGCCAATCGTACTCCCTGGTGAAACAGGAGTTGCAAGGCCTTCCACCAAAACCATGGCATCCCCGACAGGAGCACCGGTATCCAGCACGCGATCAGAAAAATCCTGAAGCTTCTTTCCCAATGGATGCCGGCTCTGACTGGATCCAGCATGCTCCTGGCTGACTATAGAAACTACCTTGATCCCCCTTTCCCGGAAAATTTGTGCGATCTCAATAGGCACGACATTGCAGCCAGAGGAAGACACCAGCAAAGCGCAATCTCTGGGATCCATTTGAAAGTTTCTCAGGATGCGTGCGGCCAGACCAGGAACATTTTCAAGAAACATGGCCTGGCGCTGCCCGTTGGCACCCACCACCTGATGATGGTTGGTCAACGAAAGCTCCACAATGGGATGAAAGCCGGCAAAAGAGCCATAACGAGGCCACATTTCCTCAACCATGATCCTGCTGTGACCCGAGCCGAACAGATGTACCACTCGGCCAGAGAGAATGGTTTGAGCGAACCACTCGGCCACTTCTTCAATCAGAAGCTCTTGAGCAGCAATTTTATCGATCAAGCCGCGAGCCCGATCCAGATAAGCCATGGAAGTGGAAAGTGACATCAGAGATAGGAATAACAATAAAGACACTGATTCAGTGCGATCCCCGCGACTGCTCCAAAAGCCATTGGTAAAGCTCAGGGTTATTGTAGGTTTTTGTCCACGAATCATGTCCAGCCTCAGGATAAAGGGTCAGACGTATGTTACCTTTTAAACGCGATTGAAAGAAAGACACCAAACGTTTGCTTTCCTCCGGTAAGACAACCGTATCCTTTTCGCCATGAAAAACCCAGATAGGCAACTTTGCCAATGCCTCTGCTGTCGACGGCAAAATAAGTTCTCTCATAAAGTCCCCTGTATTGCCACCACCGCAAATTGGTATGGCCGCAGCAAAGCGACCGGGTTCTTTCGCAATCATGCTCCAGGCACCAAATCCTCCCATACTGAGTCCTGTCACGTAAATGCGATCGCTGTCGATTTTGAGACGATGAGTCACCTCATCCAAAAGACCGAACAAGGGATCGACCTCCCATACTTTCCCTTCTTCACATTGAGGCGAAATGAGCACGAAAGGAAAATCTGGATCCGATTCAACAAGCTTTGGAGGGCCATGCATTTTGACTTTCTCCAAGTCATTTCCACGCTCTCCTACTCCATGAAGAAACAGCAATAATGGCCAATTTTTGGCACCATCCTGATCGTATGACTCAGGTAAATATTGGAGGTATCGATAAGACGCTTTTTTGCCAATAACACCCTCGTAGCGATGGGAGGATTGCGGGCTTTGCTGGGCCAGCATAACCGTTTTCAGCATCGTGACAACTACGCAAAGAAAGCAGAGAAGCGTGTGCTTTTGAAAAAATGACATGCTCATTTCTTGAGTGATCGACCCAGTCAAGTCAAGTCTGCGGGATTCAAAGAACAATAGGTATTTCAAAAAAGGTTGAGATATCTTTCCGAAAAAATGCTGATGTGAGTATCCCGAAAGATTTGTTTGCTGTGAGAAATTATCGATCTATCAGGAAAACGTGTTTGGTCTCAAGGCACCACCCAGCCTCCTAAGCTCCTCATAGACGAGAGGCAATAACTGGTCCACAGCCTCAGAATAGCCACGATCCATTTCTTGAAGAATCTGAGTAACGTTAATGGTAGATAAAGGGGTCACGAGCGATGTGCCGCCACCATGCGCTCAAATAGATTCCGCTGAGCCAGCATGGCTTTGATCTTATCCTGTGGGTTGGTTCTTGCTTCCAGTAGAACCCAACCGTCATAGTGAGACTGCAGTAGGAGGCTGATGAGCTGTTCGTAAGGATAAGAACCCAGATCCAATTCTCTCACGTGAAGGGTATGACCAAATCTAGCCCGCACCTTGTTGAAATTAGCTTCAAGACCATCGCCCTGGGTGTCCACATCATTGGAATTCCAACAAACGCCAACGTTGGGATGGTCGGCCATGTCAAATATCGCCTTCATGATTCCTAATTCGCTGGTGCCATTGCCGTGAGCTTCTACACGAATCTGCTGCCCCCAGTCATCTGCAAAAGCAGCAAGTTCATTCAGGGCGTGACCAATCTGGGCAATGGTCTTTTCACGGGGGATACCTTGGACAAACCCATTGGGCTTGACCTTGACACCGTGACCCCCGCAATCGTGCATCAGCCTTACATAGCTTTTCGCTAGATCCAGCTGCTGGCGCAACCGGTCTGGGTCGTCTTCATGAAATTGCGCATTGGAGCCATAGCCCACCAACTCTACCGGACTGTCGGCAAACCGTTTCTTGACCTCCTCACGCTCCACTTTGGACAGGCTCGGTTCGACACCATGGGCATGCTGAGTTCGGGTTTCAACCCCCAATAGCCCGGAGGATTCACAAGCTTTCAGAAGTTCTGGCAGGGCCATGTCTTTTCCCCATAGATAAGTGACCAATCCAAAAGACATCTGGCGAGGTTTCAAGGCCGCCTGAGATTTCATAAGCGTTGAACCCATCGCGCCAGACAGAAGGCCCAGGGAACCCAGCAAACCACCTTGCTTTAAAAAAGTGCGACGACAGAGAGAACCTTGAGAGATCATCTGAAGAGAATAGGGAGCAGGCGTTCGTTGACAAGCTCATTGAAGATTGCACTTCCATTCAAGTTTTCATGGCAATGGATGACGCCATTTTGATCGTCAAATATTTCCCAACCGTACAATCTGAGCATATGGCTCGCTCCTCCTTGTTCTTACGATGCTCAGCGTGTGCGCTACTCCTGACCTTTGGCACTTCAGCACAAGAAACCCAAGACACGAGTGAATCGTCCATCTGGGATGTCAATCATCCTGGAGGCCCCACGTTTGACCAGATCATCGATACACGGGAAGGCACTTGGATGAATGTGGATGTAAGCCCGGATGGAAAATCGATCGCTTTTGACCTCCTAGGAGATCTTTACATGATGCCCATTGAAGGAGCTGCAACCGAAGCCAAGCCGAACCCTGTGATTCAACTCACCTCCGGCATGGCATGGGACATGCAACCACGTTTCAGCCCGGATGGAAAATCGATAGCATTTACCAGTGATCGCACAGGAAATCAGAAAAAAGGTGGGGACAATATCTGGACCCTGAACCTTTATACAGGTGACCTCACCCAGATCACTCAGGAATCCTTTCGCCTGCTCAACAATCCAGCATGGTCTCCAGACGGTGACTATCTGGTCGCGCGCAAACACTTCACGAGCCGACGATCACTCGGGACCGGTGAGATATGGATGTATCACAAGTCGGGTGTCAAAGGGGGTGCTACTTCAGGTGTTGCGCTCACTCGGAAAACAAATGAGCAAAAAGATCTCAACGAGCCAGTTTTCTCGCCGGATGGTCGCTACCTTTACTTTTCGGAAGATGCCAGTCCGGGAAACACCTTCGAGTATGACAAGGATTCCAACGGGCAAATCTATGTCATCCATCGCCTCGATTTGGAAAAAGGGGAGAGGGAGACATTGATTCAGGGGCCTGGGGGAGCCTGCCGCCCCACACCCTCACCCGATGGTCAAACCCTCGCCTTCATCCGCCGCTTGGACGGACGCTCGGCTCTGCATCTCTATGACCTGAATTCCGGCGCCATTTCCATTCTGGACCGTGAAATGGAACGAGACATGCAAGAGACCTGGGCCATTCATGGAGTTTACCCTACCATGGCCTGGACACCCGATAGTCGATCCCTGGTTTATTGGGCACGCGGCAAGCTATGGCGATGGCAGGTAAACAACTCTGAAAAGGAGCTTATACCATTCCACATCAAAGGCACTCGCGAAATGATGCATCCAGTAAGACGAAAGGTTGAAGTGGCACCAGAGACCTTCCCCATAAAAATGCTGCGGTGGGCACAACGCTCGCCCGATGGCCATAGCATTGTCTTTCAGGCTCTGGGGTACCTCTACATCAAGGCACTTCCATCTGGAGAGCCTCAACGGTTAACCACTCAAACGCACGATTTTGAATTTTATCCAAGGTTTTCTCCGGATGGCTCGCAACTAATCTACACAACCTGGAATGATGCTTCGCTTGGAACGGTTCGCATCCTTGCGCTGGATGAGGGTCCCAATGAAGAGGGGCGTCTTCTCTCAACGGTCCCTGGACACTACATTGCCCCGGTCATTTCTCCCGATGGCACCAAAGTGGTCTTCGAACGCATTGGAGGAGGCTGGCTCACAAGCCCTCTATGGTCCAGAGATCAAGGCATCTTCCTGGTGCCTGCCGACGGAAGCGAGGCACCTCAAAGGGTGACTCGCAGTGGACACCAACCACAGTTTGGAAAAGATTCAGATCGGGTATTCTTGCAAAGAACGCGCAATGAGCCCGGGGCAGACCATCGGGAGCTTTTTTCTGTCGATCTGGAAGGCGACGACGAACGATTGCATGTCACCAGTGACTGGGCCACCGAATACTCCATCTCGGGCAATGGCCGCTGGCTGGCCTTTATAGAGCGATTTCATGTTTACGTGCTTCCGCTGGTTTCAACAGGGGATGTGCTGCATTTGAGCCCTGATCAAAAAGCTTTACCCATGCTGCGAGCCACCGAAGAGGCAGGTCAATGGATTCACTTTGGAAGCAAAAGCGACACACTTCACTGGACTCTGGGCGACCGCTTTTATTCCCTCCCCATTTCCATGGAGGCACTTTCTGACACAAAGGACAGAGCAAGACCACAAGCATCCGCTACCCATATTGATATGGAGAGCCCCCATGACCAACCTACGGGCAGGATTGCGCTACGCAATGCAAGGGTTCTCTCCATGACCTCCCATTTGGTTCAGGAACATCAAACCATCTTGATCGAAGGGAACCGCATCATCGCCATGGGTGAGACCGATTCGCTAGAAATTCCCGAGGAGACTCACACCATGAATTTGGAGGGTCGTATGGTCATGCCTGGATTGATTGACACGCATGCACATGGACAGCAGGCACATCAGGGAATCACCCCACAGCAAAACTGGGTGGATTATGCCAGATTGGCATTTGGAGTCACTACTGTCCATGACCCTTCGAATGAAACCGAGTCCATCTTCGCAGCCAGTGAATTGACCAAAGCCGGCGGAATCACAGCCCCGAGAACCTTCTCCACGGGACGCATCCTCTATGGTGCCGCAGGTCACTACAAAGCCGAAATTGAGTCCCTGGAAGATGCCTCATTTCATCTTCGGCGTATGGCGGCGGTTGGGGCATTCAGCGTCAAGAGTTACAATCAACCTCGCCGAGATCAGCGGCAACAAATCATCCGTGCCGCCAGAGATCTGAACATGCTGGTCATGCCAGAGGGAGGCGCCACTTTGATGCACAATCTAACCATGATCGTTGATGGGCATACGGGTATTGAACACACCGTGCCCACCGAGATGATCTATGGGGACGTACTGGATTTGTGGCGTCAGGTATCGGTGGGATATACCCCGACCCTAAGTGTCGCTTATGGAGGGCTTGGGGGTGAAAACTATTGGTATGAGATGGATGATCTATGGCGTCATGAACGCATCATGTCTTTCATCCCTCCTCAAAAAGTCATTCCACGCGCTCGTCGCCGAAGCAAGGCTCCCATAGAAGATTACAACCATATTCGGCAGGCAAGGATCACAAAAAAACTCATTGATCAAGGAGGTCTGGTTCAGGCTGGAGGTCATGGCCAACTCAATGGCATATGCACGCATTGGGAATTGTGGAGTTTTGTCCAAGGCGGCATGACGCCGATGGAGGCTCTACGATCAGGCACGCTTCATGGCGCGCTCTATCTCGGAATGGAGCAGGACCTCGGCACCCTCGAGCCGAGCAAACTGGCCGACTTGATTGTCTTTGAAAAAGGCGCCAACCCAACCTTGGACATCAGGGATTCCGAGCGCATCGAGTATGTCATGGCTAATGGGCGCATTTTCGATGCCAAAACGATGCACCAGCTGGGGAATCATCCCGCCAAAAGGGCAGGTTTTTACTGGGAAACGAATCCGCTGGGAGCAATGGTCCTGATGGCTGACCCCGCAGGATGTGCAGGCTGCCGGCACTGATAATGTGCCCGAAGATCTGAATAGGCACCCCCCCTGAGAACGAAAGCCATCTAGCCGGATGACGCAACGGATGCTGCTTGAGAGGTCAAGCCATCCACAAATCCGGCACCATACATGTCGAAAATGAGTCTAATCTGATCCCTCACCCGACGAAATACTGAGATGATTTCTTCATCCGATCCTACGGCCTTGGCTGGGTCCTGAAAAGGCCAGTGGTATCGGGCCGGGTTTCCCGGAAAGGTTGGACAGGCTTGGTCTGCATCATCACAAATGGTGATCACCACGGATACCTCTTGATTCAGATAGGTATCCATGTGCTCGGAAGTATGGCTTGAAATGTCGATTCCAATTTCACGCATGACTTCACTAGCCATGGAATGTACGTAACCTGATGGATTAGAACCCGCACTGGATACCCGGGCGGAGGCACCCAAAGCATTCTGAAGAATGCCTTGAGCCATATGGCTTCTGCAGGAATTACCGGTACAGAGAATCAGGATATGGGGAAAACTCATGAAGATGGGCGTGACACCATGAAGGACTCTTTCACACGATCAGGTTTCTGAATCCCCTGACGCGTCGGCTGCAGCGTCCTCTGATTCGGATGACTCGGGATTGCGCTTGCGCATGATGTCTTGAATAATTTTTTCGGTAAGTTCGGGATTCTCAGTCAACGCAGCTCGAGCAGCTTCTTTGCCCTGACCAACAAGCTCACCGTCGTATTGGATCCAAGCACCTCGTTTCTGAACAACCCCATAGGATTGAGCCACATCAAGTACACTGCTTTCGCGATTGATCCCCTGGTTGTAAATAATATCAAATTCAGCTTCCGCAAAAGGAGGTGCCACCTTGTTTTTGACGATCTTCACCTTGACATGGTTTCCTACAGCAGCGCCGGAGGCGTCCTTCAGTGTTTCCTTTCTGCGGATATCGATACGTACACTGGCGTAAAATTTGAGTGCCTTACCACCCGGGGTCGTTTCCGGGCTGCCAAACATGACACCGACTTTTTCACGCAATTGATTGGTGAATAGACAGGTCGTTTTGGCTTTATTGAGTATCGAGGTAAGCTTGCGCAAGGCTTGACTCATCAATCGTGCCTGCATGCCCATGGTTGCCATCCCCATATCTCCTTCAAGTTCGGCCTTGGGAACCAATGCGGCCACTGAATCCACAACGATGACATCCAAGGCGCCCGAGCGGGCAAGGGTTTCACAGATGGTCAGGGCCTCTTCCCCGCTGTCAGGTTGTGAAACGAGCAGATCATCCAGATTCACCCCAAGACGACGGGCGTAACCAGGATCCAGAGCATGCTCAGCATCAATGAAAGCAGCGGTCCCCCCTGCCTTCTGGGCATTGGCAATCACATGCAACATGACGGTCGTTTTACCCGAAGATTCTGGCCCATAAATCTCAATAATCCGCCCTTTGGGCAGTCCCCCCACACCCAAGGCAAGATCCATAGACAATGCCCCGGTTGGGATCACATCGATTTTGGTTTGCGAGGGCGCATTACCCAGACGCATGATGCTACCCTCACCGAAAGTTTTGGTGATGGACTGAATCGCAGAATCGAGGTTGCGTTCCTTTTCCTCTGATCCGGCGTTTGGCGAAGGCGGAGAGGGTTTACTTTTTGAGCTGGCTTTGGGTGGCATACCTAATCTAGTTGAGATAGTTTTTAAGATTGTTCCCGTGAAAAATGTTCAAGTCAATGCGTCTTGCTTCAAAATGTCATTTGAAGCGCTCACACGGATATTTCATCCTTAAAGGTTGATGTGGTTCCAAGATTGGATTGGAGAGCGCGATTTCTTTTCAAAATTGAAAAAAGAACCAGAAGAGCGATGGTCGCATGGATTCCTAAGGGCTCGGGCACGGCTGATACGGTGCCTTTCAGTCGCAAATCATCGATACGCGAAGTGCCTTGTGAAGATTCAGCCATATCCATAAAGACGGAAAATAATGGCTTCATCCAACCTTGGAAAGGTGTCAGACAGAAATGACAATGTCTGATGACGGGTCAAATCGTTGTCAGGAATCATATGTACGCCACCAATATTAAGGTTTTAATCATCTAGACTACATGGCCAAAGCCATTCCCTGACACCACTGGAAGAGCGTCTTTCATTCCATTGAATTTGGTCAATGGTCAGCTTAAAAACAGGAAAGGGTGCAAGGGTAAAACTGAAATATTCTTCCAAATCCACGCCCGAACCACTCCACTGGCGGGCGCTGAATGTTCCTAAGCCAAGGGAAGACTGAACACCTGGCCCTCTAGTCATATCGCTGGCCCAGAGAGCCTAATCGGATGCATCTACACCGTAGACGGCTTTATTCCCCAAAGCTCCGTCAAATGAGTAGGATGCAATGACGGCCGCGGCCAGAGGGATTTCACGCAACAACAAGCATGAAGAAAAAATCCAGTAGAAAAATAGGTAACGTAACATGGCTTTTTCCGTCCCCAGTCTTGTGGATCCCTCTCCATCTGGTCGCTTTGAGCTTGGAACGAAAAAACAAAACGTTGTGAACTCAGGATCTTTCCACAGGAATCAAAATGGAGGTTTACTTGGTTGCATTGTTATTCGCCATCTCTGATGGGAATTCGACTCACCGATACATTTTTATCGCCAGTTGTTGGATAAACATCCAATGTCGGAAGCGATGAATATTTTTTCGCCGAAAGCCCTTCGCGATCTTTGGAACTACTGTTTTGGGGTGATTCCCATGTTGTACTTCTGCTCCTGTGCTTCGGTTGCTCTGGATCAATCCAAACCCCATCAGCTGACAAAACATTTCACAGATTGGCCAAAAGTATCGGTGGAAAAGCTTTTCGGAACGTTTATGGAATCCAAATCGTTTCGGAGCTCCAAGACATTCGATGGGAAAATTCGGTATGACCGGGAAGGAAGCAACTGGGATCACTTCCGCTATGGGTCTTTTCTCGAACCTACGGCATGGATTCGAGTAACCAGTCGGGTGAGCAGTGATTCTAAAAACAATATCTCGACCCTTCATATCGAAATATCTGTGGTGACAGAAAGGATCAGTAGTCTGGAAGAGGAGCACCCTCCAAGACCTCAACATATTGAAGCCGTGGAGTCCTTGCTGGGAGAATTTGAGGCTTTCATGCTAAGACCGGCATCCGGTGAAAGCCTCTGAAGATGCTTCGGAAAACGGATTCCAAAAGATCTCCACTTTTTGCGAAAGGGTTGCTGGAAAGTCAGTAGTCGGAGAGAAGTCGGTAAATAAGCCATACCTCGCTGATGAAAGCAATGATGATCAGCAAACACACCACCCCTTCCATCAGCCTCCCTTTTTTGAGTTGAGGTGCAGCAAGTTCCAGACGCCAACAAATGGGTCCCATGGTCACCATATCGCCGGGAACAAGATTGCCATGGTGACAAACCACTTTGCCATTCAACCATATTTCCGATTGATCTGAACAAGAAAAACGGATCTTCCCACTTTCGGTTTGCTCCAAGGCGATGTGTCGCTCCCACACACCTGGCAGATCAAGCTGTAAATCTGCACTATCCCCGCGACCTATGACAAAAGGCCAATGTGAAACCTTTGTGTTGGAAGTCATTTCCCCGGAAGTGTTACTTTCATGGGGAACAATGAGGTACACAACTCAGTAAAGACGCTTGGGCACGTCAATGATGTCGCGTGGGTAAACCTCTGGGTCGAAGCGCGCGTCGCGCCTTGCTTTCTCGTAGTCAAAGAAAAACTTCGTACCATTACGAGTGATGCCTATTTTGCGCTTTTTTGCAAAATCCGTAAGACCTCCAGCCTGTGAGATGGCTTCCACAGCTGTGGTCTCTCCAATGTAAGCATATCTTCCGGGCGCCATGACCTCACCATTGAGAGTGAAGAGGCGATCTTCGGTAATGACAGTTACGGAAATAGTGGTGAAGATATGAGGCACATAGGATTCATATAATTTCTGTTGCAGCTGAGGTGGGGTGAGACCAACTGCCTGAACGGCATTCTTCAGGTAAGGTGGATGAAGCGTTCCATCCTCTCGGATACGCTCCTCATGAGTAGGTGGAGGACTAGGAATACCCGCGAACCTTATCGTCACCTTTTCACCTACAGAGAGTTCAGTTCCCACATTTGCCTCGGACCCAGGAAACACTGGAGGGCTTTGATTCGTGTTAGTAGTAATACAGCCGCTACCCCAAAAACTCAAAACGCACAAACTCAGAGTACCTACCCAATGGGCAATTGAGCCACCTACCGCATGCAATTTAAACTTTCCTTTCAAGGCTTTACCCATCTTTTTAAAATTTATTTTTCAATTCTACATTTCCACGAGAAGGAGCCTTCGTGGATTTAGTCTTCGGCTGAGCTGACGAACCACCTTCAGAATCGTCCTGCTTCGAATAGTAATCGTAGTAATAACCACTGTAGTAATAGTAGTAAGAATCCTGAGAAATATTGATGTTGTTCAGCACCACCCCAAGAAGATTTCCCCCCACTTTTTCGACCATCTGCTTGGCCCTTATGGTCATGGCTTGTGGATATTTACGATACTGAATCACCAGAACGGCCATATCCACCTCACTCGCAAGAATGGAGGCATCACTGACACCCATTATAGGAGGAGAGTCAAAAAAGACGTAATCGTAACGCGTTTTAACATCCTGAATGAAATCCTTCATCTGCTGAGAATTGAGGATCCCCATCGAACTGCTGGGCAATTTTCCACTTGGGAGAAAATGCAGGTTATCCAGATTGGTTGTCTGAATCACCTCTTCAACACTCTTTTGACCCAACAGAAAGTCCGTCAACCCTACGGCATTGGTTACGCCTACAAGCTTATGAAGACTCGGGCGGCGCAAATCGGAGTCAATAATCAAAACCCGAGAGTCATTTTGAGCAAAAATGGTTGCAAGGTTAAAGATGGTGGTTGATTTGCCTTCGCCCGCTCCACCACTGACCACTGTCAGTGAGTTGAATTTTGGATCCTTGCGCGAGAAGAGAATGTTTGTTCTTAAAACGCGATAGGCCTCAGCGTGGGGACTGTCAGGGCCTTCAAGCAATAAAGATTGAACGTTTTGCGGAATCACACCCAGGACTGGCGCCCCAAGCGCTTGCTCGACGTCGTCGATGGTCTTTACACTGGTGTCCAAATATTCGATAAAGAAAGCCAATCCTACTCCAGCTAAAAGTCCGACCAGAACTCCGAGTGCGATGTTCAAAACCTTCTTTGGGCGCACAGGTTCATCATTCGGTTCAGCTGGATCATATATCTCAACGATGGATTCGGTTGGAAGCGAAGCATCCACCGTTTCCTGAAGGATGCGTATCATGATCATATCGCTGATCTTAGACAGATTCTCAAGATCCCTCTTAGCAGTAAAATATGGACGGTATTTGGCAGTTTTGAGGGCGTCGTTGGCCTTAGCGTTTTCTACAGCAGCCGTCAACTCATTCAGCTCATTCTGAGCAGCATTGACCTGACTTTGCAGGCCCCGGAGGACGCCTGTAATTTCGCTGGTGACTTGGGTTTCGATCTCATCCAGAAGCGTGACGATGGATTTTCGCTCTGGATGTTCAGGGCCATGAATGGCACTGAGTCGGGCCAAAGCCTGTCGTGATGTATCGTATTCATTGAGCAGATGAGTCAACCTCAGGTTACCCGGCATAGCCGTCAGAATAGTGTTTTTGAGCTGTTCAAGCGTCATAGCCTCGAGCTCATTGAAAAGAGTCTGAAATCGAATGAGTTTGGCTTCCGCCACGGTTCTCTCTTGCTCAAGACGAAGAACGATTTGTGGTTCGGTGGTCATTCCAATGGAACTACCCTCCGCACTGTAAATGTCAGAAATATTGAGCTCTTCTCGAAGTTGATCCAGATCGGCTTGCTTGAGGCGTACTTTTTCGTTCTGATCCGAATACTGTTGTTTAAGAGCATCGATCCCGGCACTTGCCATCGATTGCAAATTTACCTCGCGAACCGATTTATACTGTTCAGCAATCTCCTGCGCAATAAGTGCGGCTTCCTCTTTATCCTGAGAATAGGCGGTAATTTCGATCAAACTCGTATTGCGATACTGATCGACTTCAATCGACTTTTTCAGAACATTGAATGCCTCGTTCAAAGTCAATGGTTGCTTTAGATTGTAACGTTTCATCCACCGGTTGCGAAGTTCTAATGCTTCGATGACCGGATGAAGGACCACTTTGGATTGAATTTTTTCAAATTCTGTCAACACCCAATAAGGATCATGCTGTTGAGACATCTGCATGCCAATGAGGGGCGTGATGTCCGCAGTATCCTTTTCAATCGCAATACGCACCGAGCTGGAGTAGGTCGGTTTAAGTATGTAGGTCACTAATGCGGTCGTCAAAACGACCAGGAGAAATACGGCCAGAATGACTGTTTTGCGAATACGGATGATTCGCCAATAATCAAGAAAGTGCAGTTTGGAATCAGATTGCTGCGGGACGGGTTTAGACTGCATAGATATTGGACAACGAGAATTAAAAGATTACTCAAAAGATAAAACGGGGAGGCTAGAATGAAACGGTTTCCAGCCTCCCCGATTCACATGAAAGAAGTGTCAAGCCTAGTAAGATGCTCTCAAACCAACATAAACTCGGTTTCGCGAGAAGCTTCTGAGTTCGTTACCTAGTTGGTCTTGTAAGGCTGAATCGAGGTCATCAAAGTTGTAACCAAGTTCCGCGCTTAGGTATTGATTGATAAGATAGTTCGCATTCAGACCGAGGCTAAAGTAGTCATCGTCACCGAGGCTTCGAGCGCTGTCGTCAAAACGATTCATGCTGTAGAGGCCAACGGCACTTGCCGTAATTCTGGAGGTTAGTCGGTGATTGAGAGAGGCATAAATCGACGTTGTTTCTTGGTCAAGTGCTTGGCCACCCGCAATCAAAGCAAGGTCAGTTTGATTGCGCTCGTGCTTGACTCCAACGGCGATGGATGAGCCCTCGTTGTAGCTATAATTTGCATTAATGTCGACATACGGACTGGTCTGGCTATCATCCAAATCGTAGGGGTGATTGCTGGAAACACCCGTGTAAGAAACAAATTGAGCACCAGCGCGAGCAGAAGTTTGCAATTCTGGTGAGAAAGCATGACTTGCTCCTACGAAAACAACATGTGTGTCTGTGTCGCGAGAATCCGCCTCAACCAAATAAGTTCCGTTTGCAATGTAACCTAGATCATCTGAACTGGTGAATGCTACATTTCTGAACTGATATCCAAGCAACACAGTGGTAGGGTCTGCAATCTGAGAAGCTAAGTGGAGGTTTACCTGATGCTGATTACGGTCAAGTCGAGAGGAAAAACTACCATCGTAACCATCATCGGCGTATTGATAAATGTCGAATTGATAACCGACATGAGCGGAGAGGGTTTGCGATAACCCACGATCCAATTCCAGAAAGGCTTTGTTGTGGATCGAGTCCAAATTAGCCCTGAATGGCTGTTCTGCAGTCAAATTTCCCTGCTGGTTGTTGGGCCTAAGGACTGTAGCGGTATCAACAATCTCAGGCTCTTGAGCCAAGGTAAAATTATCACCGAAGGAGATCGATGTTAGCGGATCTAGATCATGCGTCAGAGATACATCAAAAACGTGAGATTGATCAGCCGACCGTCCGGGCCGGTCCTCATACCAACGATGGCCATACTGATAGCCAAGGGAGAGGAGGGATTGATCAGTGACTAAATTAAATGTTGCACTGGGTTGGATCTCTATGCCGTAGCTGCTGACGGGCTTGAAGGTCCTTTGACCAAAAGCAGTGACTTGTCCCGTAGCAGGATCTATGGCGCCTTGCGCCCCACCTGCGTTGGCGTAGTAGGAACGAAACCCTTTATCAGGGGTTGTGAAGACATTATCGTCGTAAAAACCACGCAAATTGGCCTTGAGACTCCAGGGTTTGGAGGCTTCCATCCGGGTAAGTCCATCACCAGCAGCAGCGTGCAATCCTACGACTCCAAGTGCAGCCATTCCTGCGGCGGATACAATCTTTTTCATAAATGATTCAACAGTTGTTTCTCTGAGGTTATCAGAATTCTACAAAGACGTTTCACAAATAATCTTCGAGTCGTGTTTGAATGTCAAACACAAATCAGCAAAAGACAGATGCCTCAAACCACCAGGTCTCTACCACATTCAGCCTCCCTGTTGCCCCAGCCCGTCCGTTGCCGGCTTAAAAACCGGCAGCCACCGTTGGCGATCCGAGACATACACTTGATCCAGCATGATGCCTGGATGGCCAAATTTCAATGGAAAGCCATCCGGGAGATTACGCCTTACCTGAACATCCATGTAAAAACGCGGCCAGGAACCCTCCGGGTCCTGCAAAAAGGAGGACATGAACGGAAGGTCGGTCGTCAGCTGCGTTAGGTAAAGGGCCTCGATGGCATCCCTTTCATCATGAATCCCATAAAAATCAGGATCTACTCTGCGAGACAGCCAATAGCAGGGGCGATTGCCATACCATGCGACCGCCCATGGGATATCACTCATGAGAGCCTCTTCGGGCTGATTCCATTGAGCGATTTCCTGAATCAGCGGAGGTTTGTAAGTCGGATAGGCGAAGGGCAAGGGTTGCGGCGGCAGCAAGTGCCCCCAAAGTGGCAGGGAACAAAAGGCAAAGAAACCCAAGACAACTAGCGGCCTGAGACCCTCATAAGGCAAGGGCAACTGATCCAGCAGGGAATAAAAGATGGGGACGGCAAAAAGAAAAACCCAAGGGGCCAAAACGACAAGATGGTTTTCCCCGTTGATTCGCGGGCTTTGTTCGCTGAGATACGACTGGCCGAGTGACTGAATCACGACCATCAAGACCAGTGAGCCAAGAGTAAACCATCTCAATCTCCTCAATCCCTTGTTGTTGAATGGGATCAACAAGCCCATGAAAAACAGAAATGGAACAAAGCTACCTCCAAGGGTTGGAAGCTCCCCGCTCGAAATGTCCGGAAGTTTTTTAAAGATCTTACGTAAATACTGATTCAGACCAGGCGCAGTCACTTCGCCCAGGAGCGATCGTTCCAGGCGATCTGCCGGATAGTCAGCCGTGTCCATATACAAGGCGTAAGAGCGAAGCCCAAAGGGCAGCCCACTGACCTCCAAATTGCGTACCAGCCAAGGGGCCACCACCAGCAAGGCAGTCAGAATCATGACGGGAGTCACCAGCCAACGCCGCTTCCCCAGGCATAAAAGCGCGAAAAGAGAGGTAGGGACCAGCATCCACAAAAAACTGTAGCGCGTGAGGCCGGCAAGCCCCAACAGCAATCCAACCGAGCAGGCAACGCCTAGAAACCATCCCGAGGACCGAACCTTTAAGGTAGAATCTAAAGGACTGGTTTCCAACTCAGAATCAAGTACCTCTTCAGGTTCTGGGGCGTCCGGCTCTTCGGCCCTTGAGGCCCGTTCCAAAGCCACCAAACCGATCACCAGCAGCAACATCCATGTGGTCAGGAGCATGGTGTCATGACCTGAAAAAGAATATCGCCAGAGGAGATCCGCGCAAAAGAAGCATGCCATGGACATCCAAGCTACCGAATCGTCAAACAACTTCCTTCCCAGGTAAAACACCAACAGGCCATTCAACAGAAAAAGCCCTTGATTGATGAAGCTGATCAGCATTTCCGGCTGGTAGCGGGTGAAGTTTTCAGAACGGTGGGAAGGTATTTCCCATTCAAAGGGTAAAATCCGCATCCAAAGACTCAAAAAGACAGGGTAAGCAGGCGGCGAAACCATGTCGATATGCTGTAGAACATCTTCGGAAGTGCTTAGAATTCCCTCTCCTTTCTGTGTCTCCCCGTGCGCAAGAGCAAGCGGCCTCAGACTAAGGGATGTGAAGCCTTTTCCCTCTGAAAGCTGCCTAGCAAGATGAGCACTTTCCATGGCTTCAACCGTGGCAAAACCCTGATATTCCCTGACGTTGTAAAAAACCAGCAGAGCAAGGAGGGACAGTATCAATGCAAGTTTCTGAAGGTATCCGCTACCTTCACCTACCTCAAATTTGTGAATGATTTCCTGAATGGATGGCATGGATTAATATAAATCGTATTTGGTCATTTTGCGGTGGAGGGTGCGGCGACTCATACCAAGCAATTTGGCGGCCTCGGTGCGATTGCCACGCGTTGCCTTCAAGGCATCGATCATCAGTTGCCGTTCGTTCTCCTGAAGAGAAAAGCTTGTCCCCTGGGCAGAGGAAGAGGAAGGCATCATGAGGCGTCCGTGGCCATCGCCAGGCATACTTCGACTTGATTCAGAGAGCCCCCCCGAGCGCAACAAGGGCGGGAGATCCGTGAGATCGACTTTTCGTCCCTTGGCAAACACCACCGCATGCTCCACCGCAGCGCGCAGTTCCCTGACATTGCCGGGCCATACATAATGAACAAGAGCCTCGAGGGCCTCATTTGAGAACTCTGTGACTTTTTTCCGATTCTGGTGGGCGAATTCAGAAAGGAAGCCCATCGCAAGCGCGGGGATGTCCGTAGCACGCTCCCTCAATGCAGGCAATTGGATCTCAACAACTCTCAAACGATAATAAAGATCCTCTCTGAACTTTCCTTCCGCCATGAGCTTTGGGAGATCCTTGTTGGTGGCAGCCAGCAGACGAACATCGACATTCAACGTTTTGGTGGAACCGACTCTTTCAAAGGAACGTTCACCAAGAATGCGCAGCAATTTGATCTGCGTGGAAAGGTCAATTTCGCCAATCTCATCCAAAAACAAAGTACCCCCATCGGCTTTCTCAAAACGACCAATCCTTCGTTCATGTGCGCCGGTAAAAGCGCCCTTCTCGTGGCCAAAAAGCTCACTCTCCAGTAGCGTCGGGGAGAGCCCTGCACAGTGCACCGTGACCATGGCATGATGGGCTCGATGGCTGGATTGATGGATTGCTTTGGCGATGAGCTCTTTACCCGTACCACTTTCTCCCAGGATGAGCACTGTGGCATTGGTAGGCGCCACCTGTTCGACCATGTCGAACACCCCTCGCATCGCAGGGGATTCACCTACAATATTGGACGTTTGAAAGCGCTTGCCCAATTGCTGCTTAAGAACAACGTTTTCTTCTTCCAACTGGCGCAATTTAAGAGACCTCTGGATTTTTTTCTCCAGGTCATCGATCAGCATGCTCCCTTTGGGCAGATAGTCATCCGCCCCTTCCTTGATGGCCTGGACAGCGGTTTCTTCCGAACCAAAAGCCGTCATCAAAATGCATATCGGCGGCTGAGCCAAACTTTTCGCCCTCTTGATCAATTTCAGACCGTCTTCGCCAGGCATTCGAAAATCGGTGAGCAACACATCAAAAGAATCCGATTCGAGTAACTCAATAGCCGAAGCAGCGCTGTCGGCAATGTAGACCTCATAGTGATCTTCCAATACCGCTCGCAAACCCTCTCTCTGGGTTTTCTCATCATCGACGATTAGAAGCAGCGGTTTCATAGGACTAGGACCTTCAAGCGATCCGGCCTCCCTCAGGATTTCCATTCAGGGTTTCAGAGCAGCACTTATGGCCATAGTGACCAAAAGCCAACGGGTAGGCAAGGCTGAGCAGCGTATCAGTTACGTGTTTCAGCATTGGGTGTCACTCACATCACCGAGAAGTCGATCCCGCTCCTCAAACAAAGGAAGCCAGAGTCTGAAAATCGTGCCAGTGGGCTGGTTTGGCTCCACCATGATACGTCCACCATGATCCCGAATGATGCGGTGGACAATCATCAGGCCCAAACCCGTGCCTTTGCGCTTGGTGGTAAAGTAGGGTTCAAAAATCCGACTGATGCGCTCCTTGGAGATGCCTGATCCATTGTCTTCCACAAAAAGCCAGACTCCATCGGCATCCCGCTGAGTTCGAACTGTCAGGAGGCCATCTTTGTCCATGGCTTGCATCGCATTTTTGATCAAGTTGACCAGCACTTGTTTGATCTGAGAGCGATCAAGTGGCGGGTCTGGCAATTGCTCATCGAGGTCCTTGATGAGCTCTATGCCGCGATTGATGATTTCGGGCCCCAGCAGGTCCAGGGTTTCCAATATAATCGCATTGAGCTGATCGGGTTTTCGATCCGGGTCCGAAGGGCGGATGGCCTGCAGGAACTGAGTAATGATCAATTCCAGACGATGGATTTCTCCCCGCGATACGGAAACAAATTCTTCGAGCCGTCTGAGAGACTGATCGATCGCGGCAGGATTCGAGGTTTCTGCCTGAGCCTTGGGGGGTCGTCCTCTGCCACGTTTGGGAGGCGGTGGTTGCTGTAAAAACATTTCCCTAACTTTGGCCGCTTCACGACCAATGAGCTGAAGATGAATATGAAGCGCATTGAGCGGGTTGCCTATCTCGTGGGCCACGCTTCCCGCCAGCAAGGTCAGCGTGTGAATCCGTTCTGATTCAATGGCCTCCACGGTTTGCTTTCGTGTTTCAGTCGCATCGTGCAGGACTAGGACATAGCTCGATTCGTCCACCTCCTGCTGCTCGATAGCCGCACCATAAAGCCGCAGAAAACGGGTTTTGGGATAGGAAAGGGAAAACTCCAGACGCACCATACCAGGAGAAGGTTCATGACTGACAGAGGAGATAAAATGTTCCCACTGGAATTCGGGGATTAACCGACTGAACGGAGACTCGTCCATGGACCTCGCATCCACACCTAGCAACTCGCCAGCAGCTTGGTTGCAGTATTGGATGCGACCTTTCCAGTTGACGACCAGGATTCCGTCTTCAATGACATTGAAGACGGTTTCGAAAAACTGGCGTTGTTCCTCAAGACGCTGGACGACGCTTTGTAAGCCCTCCGTATCGAGCCGATCAATACGCCCAAGGATTTTTTCAAGAAAGCTGGATTTAAAGCCTGCCATGGCATCTTTCATTCAAAATAGCAACAAGGTCATCAGAGCCATTTTTTCCGTTTGAAATACCAATAGGTACCACCTGTGGACAACACCATGATGACACTCGCAATCAGATAACCGTGAGCGTTGCTCAGCTCCGGCATGGTGGCAAAATTCATCCCATACCATGTCCCAATCATCATCATGGGCGTGGTGATCAAAGTGATCATGGTAAGCAATTTGACCACTTCACCCGTTTGGTTGGAAGACATGTTCAAATACAGTTGCAAAACAGCCATCAACGAGTCGGTGTAGTGCTGAGCCATTTCGTGAATACGAAACAAGTCGTCGTAGACGTCTCGATAGTAGGGGATGAGCTTTGGTCGGATCAGCTTGAATTCACCTCGCGCAAACCTCCATAAGACTTCGCGCTGGGGGCCAATGATTCTTCGCAAATGCTGCACCTCCTTTTTAATGGCGGTGATCTTGTTCAGCACACCTGCATCGGCATGATGGAGCACTTGAGCTTCCAATTCACCAATCTCAAACGCCAGCTCCTGAATGGCGGGTTTGTAATTGTCCACCAGATTGTCGAGCAGCGTATGCGCCAGGCGGTCTGGCGCACGGGCCACCTGTTTCTTGATTCTCAAGCATTGATCCTCGGCGTATTGAATACTTTTAAGAGACTTGGCATGACAGGTAACCAGAAAATTTTTTCCTAAGAAAAAGTTCAGTTCACTGGTCGCAAAAACGCCATCCTCGTGGCTGTAGTCCACGGCATGAATCAGCATGAACAGGTAGGGAGCAAACTGATCCTCTTCCTTGGGTTCATATTCTTCCACCTTGGGAGCCCCCAAATCGGAGACGCAATCCTCGATGGAAAGGGGATGGAAGTGAAACACCTCCTCCAACACCCATTTGAACTCCTCCTGTGTCGGGTCTTCCAGATCGACCCACAGGAAAAGGTTTGTGTTGCCCAGCAAAGTAGGCATGAGAAAGGTCTCCATATCCCGAGAGTGGAGTTTTCCCTGTGTAGTGAATGCAAACGACCTGATCATGATTTCACAAAGACCAAAGCGAACACATCATGGCTTTAGTATTGGGTCATTGGCAAGTAGTGAGGCACCCTTCAAGAGGAAAGTAAAGGGCTGGAAGGATATTTCCAACTCAGCCATTGACAAAACCCCCTGAAATCCTATTTTGACAGGCTACTGATTTTAGTAAAAAGATAATTCGTATCCGTCATGCCGAACACCAAATCTGCGATCAAGCGAACCCGAAGTAACGCCAAGAAGCAACAGGTCAACCGAGCTGTGAAGTCTCGCATTGGGACTCTGGAGAGACAACTCAAGGACACCCTAGCCCAAGGAGACAAGGATGCCATTCAGTCGGCGCTTCGCACGGTCACCTCAGCCTATGACAAGGCAGCCAAAAAGGGCGTGGTTCATGCTAATAAGGCCTCCAATAAAAAGTCCAGCTTGACCAAGCTTGCCAACAAGGCCGGCTGATCGGTCTCAACACCTTTTTTGAAATCATTCCTTTTTCAAGAAGTCAAAAAGCCCCTCACTTGAGGGGCTTTTTTCGTACCTGAAGAAAAGAACTTTTCGATAGGCTTGGCGGAGTCGCCTCGATGCTACGTGTCAAAAGGTAATTCACCCTTTGTAAATGATGACCACTCCAAAATCATTGAGCTGTTGCTTGCTTGCCAAATCGACATAGGAATAGTTGATCGTGTTGATGCTGACAATATGGGTCTCTCCGATCTGATTAAGGATCTCAGTAACCCGCTCATCAAACGTATCATGGCCGACTTCCCTGCAATCCCCATGACGAACCGTCTTGATCCTCAGAATTTTATTCCCATCTTTTTGGGATTCCAGAGGAGGTCTGGATTTGGTGATGAGGGATTCAGCAGATCCTTCGTGAGAGGGTACGGTAAAATTTTTCTCCTCTCTGGCAACCGTCTGAGTGGGAGGATGGATTTTGACGTTCGCTGCGTCGGCCTCGGGTATGGTGAGTAGAAGCTCACAGGATGGGCATTCAATTTCTGACCCTGCTCCTTGGGCATCAACCACCATTTCCTGGTGACAGTCTGGGCAAGTGAAGACGATGTCCATAAGTATTTTGTCGGTTGAACATAGGCATTAAAGGGCTCGCTGACTAGTGGATTTTAGCCCCACAAAGAACTTACATTTGACTGGTAACCATCGAAGACCTACCTACGATGAAGCCCCAAATGATGCCATCGCCACGTCAATGTTTCCAAAAGTTAAGCAAGGCTCGAAATTTCTTCCTGCTGGCTGGCCCCTGCGTAATTGAGGATCTGAAAGGCAGCCTACATATAGCTCGTCATCTCAAGAGATGCTGTGACGAATTGGAGATACCCTATGTGTTCAAAGGAAGCTTTGATAAGGCAAACCGAACCTCCTCAGCCTCTTTTCGAGGGCCAGGCGTGGAGGAAGGATTGGAAATACTGCTACAATTACGGCAAAAAGTGGGATGCCCGGTGATGACCGATATTCATACCGAAGCCCAGGCACTAACCTTAGGTCAGGAGCTGGATATCCTGCAGATACCCGCTTTCTTGTGTCGACAGACTGATCTCATCCTGGCCGCAGCTTCGACACCGGCGATGGTCAATGTCAAGAAGGGGCAATTCATGAGCCCATCGGATATGGAACATGTGGTTCAAAAAATTCGAGCTGGCGGAAATCAAAAGATCTTGCTGACGGAAAGAGGCACTACTTTTGGATACAATAATCTTGTGGTGGACATGCGCTCTATCCCCATCATGAGAGGTTTCAAAGTCCCCGTTGTGTTTGACGCAACCCATTCGGTTCAATTGCCAGGGGGGGCGGGCGATCGATCCAGTGGACAATCGGAGTTCGCGCCTACACTGGCCAAAGCATCGCTTGCAGCAGGGGCAAATGGTCTATTTATCGAAACCCACCCAAGACCCGATCAATCTCCCAGCGATGGGCCCAACATGATTCCTCTCAAGGACATCAAGAAATTGCTCCAGAGCTGTCAACGCATCCGTCAGGCCTGATACTGAAGAAGATCGAAAATGGCACTCATCTCATGAACTGGAAACATCAAGCCATAAGACATTCCCGAAAGCAGATGCACCGACTGTTACTGTCCCTTTGCCTGATAAGGAGCCTGGAGGTGGTGGCCCAAGGGCCCGGTGGATTCCAAGGAAACGTTCGAGGTGGGTGGGAATTGGCACTAACCGAAGAAAATCAGATCAGCACCCGCTTCCGAGGAGAATCGATCGAGGGAGATTTACTCAAGGGTGTATCCATCGAATTTTTTTCTCCTGATCAGCAGGAAGGTCCATCCTACATCGTTCAGGCACCCAACTGCATCATGGATCCTGTCACACATGATGCCTACTCGCAGGAAAAGATATCACTCCAATCGGGTGATGGGGGCGTCCAGATGAGCGGTGACGGCTGGTATTGGTCTCATCGCTCCTCAGAGCTGACCATCAGTAATCGTGTGACGACCGTCATCAAGAAAGCTTATCTGAAATCTGCGAAAAAACCCCAGAAGGCACCGCAAGCCGATTCAAACATCACGGTTCAATCACGCCAGCTGGTCTTCAAGCGTCAACAGGGATTGGCGCTGTTCAGCAGGGATGTCTCCATTCTGGATCCTGGGACCCTTGAGCTCAACTGCCAGACTCTTACCCTCACACTGGCCAGCGAATCATCTGGCTTCAGGAAAATCAAAGCCTCTGGAGGGGTGGAAATTAGTTTGCTTACCAAAAACCTCCCTGTCACCGCAAGGAGTGGGCGCGCCATTTATGAAGCCAGACCCGATTCGGAGGGGCAGCTGGAGCTGATGGATGCACCCTCTTGGAACCATGCTGGCGGTGCGTCCGGCAATGGAAATCTCATCCGCATGGAAAAAGCGGAGAACGGAGCCCAATTTGTCGTTATGGGGCAGGCTTATCTGAAACTTGAGATGCAGAAATCTGATCTGAAAAGCAATCCAAAGGCTCCCTTGGGGCAAAGCTCTGAACCGGTGATCGTCAACTCTCGAACCTATAGCCTGAAAAATGACGAGATAATTTTTTTGAATGCGGTCACGGTTGTACAGGGTACGGACTGGAAGCTGTCCTGTGAAAAGCTGCTCAGCGGGTGGAACAGGGAAACTTCTCAAATCCAATACTTGGAAGCCACCCGAGGTGTGCGCTGGACACAATCAAGAGTTGAGGGCGAAGTGATCACGTCTTGCGACCGCGCTCGCTATACCCCGGGCGAACAGAAAGATTATACTCTGGAACTGGAAGACCATGCATCGGTGACGACACGGGACTATGTAGCCAAGGGAGACACCATCACCATGGAGCAGACCGGAAAACAACAGCGGATGCATGTCGCAGGTAACGGATATCTGGAAATGCCTGTGGATACCTTCAACGAAATGCGTCTTTTCAAAACATCCGACTCACCCGCAAATCAAGCACCCGACAAAACCAATCCAATCAAGATTTGTGCTGACCAATATGCTTTTGATGATGGCAAGGGAGCTTTCTCAGGAGAGGTCCATGTGGAATGGAACGACACCCAGATGACATGCCGCAAACTGGATGCTGATTATGATGCGGAAAGCCAAGCCATTCGCTCCCTGATGGCAACAGGAGAGGTCGCTTTTCAACAAGGGGACGGCATGCTGACGTGTCATTCCATGCACAGCTGGTTTTCACCCAAAACAGGGCAGCTTGAGGGAGCTAAAGCCCATACTGAAGTCCTGATGGAACATCCAAATAGCAAAGCATCTGGTGATGAGGCTGTTTTCGACCCTCTTACCCAGCTCATTGAATTGAAGGGCAATCCAAGAATCCTTGCCAAGCTGCCTTCAAAACGGAACGATGGTGGAAAATATATCCTGGCCAACGGTGGGCGACTCTTCTGGAACCAAGAGCGTAACAGACTTTCTGGAAGGGGTGATTACCAAATACAAACCCTGGAGCAGGCTGAAAAATGGTGATGGATGATACATTGTCGATAGGATCTGCGAAATCTGAGCCCCCCCTACTGGAGACAACAGGGCTACTGAAAAGCTACAAGGGCAGAAGGGTTGTCGACGGCGTCTCCCTGAAGGTAAGACCTGGTGAAATTGTTGGGCTTCTTGGTCCGAATGGGGCGGGCAAAACAACTTCATTCAATATGGTCGTTGGAGTCGTGCGACCGGAAAGTGGAACCGTCACCTTTCAGCGCCAGGATGTGACGCCCATGGCCATGCATCAGCGAGCTCGTTTGGGCATGGGGTATTTGACGCAGGAACCGTCCGTCTTCCGCAAACTAACGGTCGCTCAGAACATTCTGGCGATTCTTGAAACATGCAGGCTTTCCCGCATGGAACGCCAACAACGCCTGAATATTCTTCTGGAAGAATTGGATCTTACAAGATTGGCTAAAAGTCGTGCATACACTCTGAGCGGGGGTGAAAAGAGAAGATTGGAAATCACTCGCGCACTAGTGACCCAGCCTAAATTGCTTCTCCTCGACGAGCCTTTCAGCGGCATTGATCCCATTGCCATCTACGAGGTCCAAAAGATTCTGAGGCGCTTGAAGGAAAGGGGACTGGGTATTTTAATTACCGATCACAATGTGAGGGAGACTCTCAAACTCGTGGATCGAGCTTACATCATCCATCAAGGTCAGGTTCTATGTGAGGGAAGCGCAGAATTTTTGGCTGAGGATCCCAAAGCCAGAGAAGTTTATCTCGGCCCCGAATTCAATTTATGAGCAAAAAAAAGCGTCCCAAAAAACAAGAGACATTGGTGACTGTCGAGACGCTGACTCGGGAACACGGAGAGGAATTGATGCTTCTACCCATGGGGGAACCCTGCGGGTTGAATCGCAGAATTCGCGAGCCAACGGTCAACCGACCTGGATTGGCTCTGGTTGGCTACAAGAAATACTTTGCCAGCAAGCGAATCCAGGTTTTCGGCAGTGTTGAAACCACCTATCTTCGTTCGCTCACGCCAAAAGAGCGCGAGGACCGCTACCGATGGATCTTTGCCACCCGCATTCCTTGCGTGGTGTTTTCCAGAAACCTCAATCCAGATACCGCTCTGCTTTCTGCAGCCCGGGAAGCCTGCATACCCATCTTCAAGACACCCTTGATCACGATGCGTTTCATCAATTTGGCAACCCTTGCCCTGGAAATGATGTTTACTCCCCGAAGAAATGAGATTGGTTGCATGGTCGACATCTTAGGCGTCGGGGTTCTTATCCGAGGCGAAAGCGGCATTGGTAAAAGTGAGGCCGTCCTGGCGTTGATCGAACGAGGTTACAGCCTCGTCGCAGATGATATCACCAAAGTGACCCTGATTGATAATCAGCATGTTGTTGGCACAAGCCATGAAACCACACGAAACCTCATGGAAATCAGAGGCATTGGCATTATTGACGTGGCGGCCATGTTTGGTGTTCGTAGTGTGACGCGGGAAAAACAAATCAACCTGGTGGTCACCCTCGTTCATTGGGACAAAGCCCAGACCATTGATCGGCTGGGGCTGGACGAGGAAACCACCGACATTCTGGGTGTCCTCATCCCGCACATTGTCATTCCCGTTCGCCCCGGAAGGGACATGGGGCGGCTGATCGAGGTCGCCGCTTTCCAGACCAAACTGAAAATGTCCGGTATTCATAGCGCTCAGGCCTTGAGCGAACGTTTGCTGGAAAAAATAACCCGCGATCGAGACTTGCATGCCTGAACCCTGGGGCTGTTGCCTGTCAACGCCTTGATTCCCCATAAAATCACTCGCCACTTTGGCTTTCTCATGCATAATCCTACCTCGCTTTACAGCGGGAAGCCAACCATCCATTGACCCTAACCATGCAAAAACCCATCACCAAAGAGCTCCTTGTTGAAAACAAGATGGGTATTCATGCTCGCCCGGCGGCGATGTTTGTCAAAATCGCAGGCCAGTTCAATGCCGATATTTTTGTGGAAAATGATGGAGAGCGCATCAATGGCAAGAGCATCATGGGCTTGATGATGCTTGCCGCAGGCCCAGGCAGCCGGCTGGTGATTGAGGCTACAGGTCCGGACGCGCAGGAGGCCATAGACGCCATTACTGAGCTGCTGGAAAGCAAATTTAATGAGGGCTAGCAGCGCGCATCAGCCTTTGCTGGCTCGACGACCCGATCGATACTGAGGGCTTTGCCCGTCTGCGAATCGATGGTCACCAAAACGCCCCGGATCATGACTTGCTCGGAAGCAACCCCAAACCGCTGAGGTTGCAAGGTCAAAAAGCGCTGAATCACCGGATCGATTTCACGCCCCAATACACTGGCCTGAGGCCCGGTAAATCCAACATCTGAAATGTAGGCTGTGCCGCCCGGAAAGACTTGTTCATCAGCAGTGGTCACATGGGTGTGGGTTCCTGCGACCAAGCTCACTTTCCCATCCAGAAATCGGCCCATGGCAATTTTTTCTGAAGTTGCCTCAGCATGAAAGTCCACGATGATGACAGGGGTTTTGGCACGTATCTCCTCAATGACCTCCTGGATGACCTGGAATGGGTTATCCAGATCGGCCATGAAAGTCCTTCCCTGCAAGTTGACCACCGCCACCGGTATGGATGTTTCCTTTTGAATCATGAGCCATCCTTGGCCGGGCGTCTGGGGGGGATAATTGAGGGGACGCAGAAACATGGGCTCCTTTTCCAGCAACTGAATCACTTCACGATGATCCCATAGGTGATCTCCTGTGGTGATGACGTCCACTCCAGCATCATAGAGTTCCCTTGCGGTGGAAGGGGTGATCCCAGCACCTCCAGCAGCATTTTCACCGTTGGCCACCACTAGATCCACCCCAAGATGGGAACAGAGCCCTGACAAGCGATTGGCAAGGATACGTCGTCCCCGGCGCCCTACCACATCCCCAATGAATAAAAGCTTAAAAGCCATGAGACCCATGAACCGTTAGTATGGCGCTCAAGCCCTCGGTCAGGCTTGAGCGAAATCTTGAGCTAGCTTAAATCGAGGGCTCTGCTTCATGAACGCGACCGGATTGTTATAAACCACCTGATCAATCCATTGAGGATCGTGTCCTCGTTGCTTCATTTCGATAGCCGAATGAGGAACAGCAAGAGGACAGCTGACCCCCCAATCGCAGGCACTATTCATCCAGATCCGATGAGTTCCATAGCGCTCAAGCATGTCAATGGCACGACTTGAACTACATTTGGACTCAGGATACAAGGTCATACCAGCCCAGAAACCCTCGTCCAGTACCATCCCAATGGTGTGCTCTTCCACGTGGTCGATGACGCAACGCTCTGGCTGAATACTGGATTGGTTTTTGAGAGCATCCAGAATCAAACGAGTACCTTTGTATTTATCTTCCAAATGAGGCGTATGAACTAGGATCAATTGATCATGCTCTGCAGCGATTTCGATATGCCGTTCAAGCACTTTAAGTTCGTTGGCACTGTTTTTGTTCAAACCGATTTCTCCGATACCCAGCACATTTGGTTTGTCAATGAATTGGGGAATCAAATCCATGACTTCCTTGGCAAGATGCAGATCCTCCGATTCCTTGGGGTTGATGCATAACCAGGAGTAGTGAGGGAGCCCAAACTTGGCAGCACGACGCGGTTCATGCTCGGTGAGTTGGCAGAAATAATCGTAAAAACCGTCGACGGATCTTCGGTCAAAGCCTGCCCAGAAGGCAGGTTCACAGACCGCTTCACATCCCGCGGTCACCATTGATAGATAATCATCAGTGGTTCGACTCACCATGTGGCCGTGGGGTTCAATGTAACGCATAATCTTTGAGCAATGTGAGTCTATGGTTCTAGGCCTTTCCAGGCCAGGCGCCGCAAGCTGCTTTGGTAGTCGCCGTAGCAATCGGCTCTGTCGTTGGATCGCTCAGAGTCATCAGCACCTTGGCGGCCCGGTCGGGATCATGGGAAAGCAAATGTTGCACGGCTTGACCAAACGCATTGGATCGAAAATCACTTTCTCCTTCCGCCCGATCCAGGCGATCGAGGAAAGCTGCCAAATCGATCAATTTGTGGCGTGCATCCATGAAATAAAGATCCAGAACTTTTTTACGCGACAACTTACTCATGAGCAAAAAAAGCTATAACAAAAGACTCGAAATCAAAAAACAAAATTGCACTCTGAAGAGAGATTGTGTTGCGGAAAGTTAATGGCAATCTTCATGAAGGCAACCATTGCCAATGAAAAACTACCAACTCATACGAGCGACCTTGGAGGAATTAGCCCCTCTGAGGTGGCTGTGGCAACGCGTGGGCTTTACCACTGTCAAGCTAGAAAAATCGTTAACCGATTTTTACCTTCTTATTGACGAAGACCACAACCTCTTGGCTGCTTTGGCCGTGAAATTCCGGCAAAAAGATGCTTTTTTGCACCACTTGGCTTTCAGTTGGGGTGATCCGGAGGATGCACTGCAAATACTTTTATGGGAGCGCTTGAAGATTCTGCTCACCAATCGTGGGGTGCATCGCGTCTGGACTCGTGAGGCGGCCCCCTCCTGGAAACAAACGTTTTTTAAAAAGCCCACTGCCGAACAATTCTCTTTGGCTCCTGAGCTCAGCGCACCAAAGCAGCCTGGACTTCAGGTTCACATGACTCGAGACCCTCTCGCAACAAAGCTCATTGAAAAAAAACTGGCCGAGCTTGCCGCAGAACGAGAAATCTCTGACCAACAGCTTGCTTCAAGAACTCTGTGGACGCGCCGCGTGGCCTACGCGCTGTCCTTTCTCTTCATCGCCTGGTTGATGTATTTTACCCTGCGGGGTTTTTTTGCTCTGCCTCGTTTGCGTTGAAGGCATCCGCATGGTAGGAACTGCGCACCATGGGCCCACTGGCAACATGACAAAATCCCATGGCTCGTCCTTGTTCCCCATAACGATCGAAACGCTCCGGTGACACAAATTCTTGAACTGGCAAATGCTTGAGTGTGGGCTGCAAATATTGCCCAAGAGTAAGAATGTCGCAATCTACACTTCGTAGATCATGCATGGTATCTAGCAGCTCATTCTCTTGTTCACCAAGACCAAGCATCAATCCTGATTTGGTGTAAACCCTGTACGAAGCCCGACGGCGAACCATCTCCAGAACCGCCAGAGAGCGATCATATTTTGCCCGCGAGCGCACTGCGGGAGTGAGCCGTCGCACCGTCTCCATATTGTGATTGAAAATATGCGGCTTTGCCTCAAGCACACAGTCAATTGCCGCAGTTTTAAGAAGAAAGTCAGGCGTCAAGACCTCGATAATCATCGAAGGAGAACGTTCCCGTATGGCCTGAATCGTTCGGGCAAAATGGGCGGCTCCCCCATCTTGAACATCATCTCTGGCAACTGCCGTTACAACAACATGCCTAAGTTGCATGCGACTGGCAGCTTCAGCGACACGCCCCGGCTCTGAATCGTCCAAGGCTTTTGGCCTGAGAGTAGAGATGGCGCAAAAACCACAAGCCCTGGTGCAACGATCTCCACCGATCATAAATGAGGCCGTTCCCTTGGCCCAACATTCCCAGTGGTTCGGGCACTTGGCACTTTCGCAAACTGTATTAAGATTCAGTTCGCTCAATAGGCCACGAGTCTTGGCGAATGTGTTGCTGGTGGGAAGGGCACGGCGCAGCCATTCAGGGAGCCGAGGACGTACTCCGGCAGGCTGTTCTGAAAGGGATATGGAGGAGGAACGTTGCATTTAGCGATCAAAGCCGTGTTTCTGCCACCAAAGCTCCAACTCATTCACTCCAAAATCAGCCAAGATATCCCCATTCACTTCAATTGTAGGTGTCATGCTTTTTCCTGTCAGATTCTTCAACTCCTCCATCGCTGTTGGATTAGAAATGACCTCCAGTTCCTCAAATTCCAAACCTTTTTCTCTGAGCCAATCTATAGCTTCATGACACCAACCACAATAGGATTTGGTAAACAAGCGAATGTGCATTTTGGAATCATTCATGACCATTATCTGATTCTGTTAGAATCGTATCTTGATGCTCATAGCATGGAGCACAACAGCATAGCAACCTTAAGGGCTTGGGACCATCATTCCAAAGTTTGTGATGCTGACCTGGCAAAATCCCGATCGCATCCCCTGCCTGCACCTTTTGGATTTCCTTTTCTATCTTCATCTGCCCACACCCTTCCAATATAAAGTATATTTCTTCCGTCTTTGAGTGATAGTGTTCTGTGGTCGAACCCCCTGGCGGTAACGTGGCTTCAGCCAAACTTTGTTGGTGGATGTCCGAATTCCGATGAGAAAGCAACTCCCTGATCTGCGATCCGTCCTTGGTTGTGAACGGCATCACTTTATTCAGATGAACCAAAACCATCAAGACATAGTAAGGCACAAGGATCGAAAAGGATACCTCGAATCGCTCAACACGATCTTAGTATCTGGCCTCAATGTTTACTATTTTGTAAACCTCAGGCTGGTTTACGAATAAATTAACCTTTAGATTAACATTTTTGTAAATCTTGCATTGAAAAATGCGGCCTTTTCAGCTATGATTTGGATCAGTGAAAGGAAAATTTGTTCATGCCTTAGCTGAGATGACGGGTGAAACCACTGGGGTTGCTCTTTCTCAACTTTTGGGAAAATCAAGGCCCTACGTTGCCCAACTGAAAAATGGAAAGCGGCTACCCACGGATGAGGATGTGGTATTGCTCGCCAGAGCCTTTGCCCCCGAGCGATTGCAGGAACTGATCCTTCTGGCCTATCACGATCGCCTGGAGCACAAGGATTTCCAGTTTGATCACTGCAAAAGTAGTGCTTTGAAGGCGATCGAAGATGTCTTGGGGCGCTTCCATCTACAGCCGGTTATGCCCAGCGACCATCGTAACTTTGAACAATTCCCGCGACATTTCGAGCCTCTGGTCATCATCACCGGGGACAAGAGAGAAACGCGCGGACGGCATATTGGAGCTGGAGATTTCGGGGTGCACGCCACCACGACAGCCGATAGTCGCTGGCTCATGAGCCTGGGTTTGAGTCAGGAAGTCGAGCACGTGATCGACAAGGATTTCGTGCTGTTGGATGAACCTCAGCTCATCGAGCGCTTCGCACACAAAAACTTGCTCGTCATCGGCAGCCCCTCGGTCAATCACTTGGCCCGCCGCATCAATCGCTCCTCCATCTTTCGCTTCAACATCAATCACGAAGTGGACGAAGGGCTGGAATCCATCATTGCAGAAGCAAAGCTCAAATCCAAATCCAAGGATGAACTCGCGCTTTTCTATCAACAGTCGCAGGAAGATCTGACCAAGTTGATGCGTTACCTTTTTGTGGGTGGGATCATTGATCCAAGCTATCCGTCAGGAGACTACGTCACATCCACCTACCACAGCATGCCGGGAAGCATTGACCTGGACTTCGGAGTCTTGTCTTTTGCCGCCAACCCGTTTTACGAGGCACTATGCCAATCGGAAGGTCGTCCGAATGACCATGCCTTCATATCAATCTTTGCTGCGGGCATTCATCACCCTGCTACAGCACATGCCATACGCCAACTGGGCAGACACGGACAAAACCAGGGAGCGTTTGAAAACCATCCCTACGGAGGCGTCTTTCGAGTCGAACTGAATTTGGACGAACCTTTCTTTTCAGACCGAGTACGAAGTGGTGTGTTTCAATGGGAAGACGATGCCGATGACCAACGTCGTTCTATTCCGGACCAAGGGGCCATGCTGGCAAGCGAGTTGGAATACATCGAAAACGAACGTCGACTGGAGAATCTCAATACTTTGCAGATTCACCCCGAGCAGGCTGCAGCCGCACGAAATCTTCTGCACCACCTGAGGGGGGGGCGATCCTGATGAAGAAACGACACATCAAAACCCATGCCTATCCAAGGGTGGGGCTGATTGGCAATCCCAGTGATGGTTATCATGGGCGTACCATTGCGTTTACTTTCAAAAACTTTCGGGCTGAAATCCTCATGGGTGAGGACAGCACTCGGATCAGTTTTGTCAATCGAGAGTCCACATTTGAATCCGTCCACGAGCTTTGCAGTCACATACGTCACCATGGGTATTATGGTGGCATTCGACTTCTTAAAGCCACCATCAAACGATTCCACGACCATTGCAAAGAGCATTCGATTGCAGCCGATTTTGAAAAAAAATTTAAGGTGACCTACACCTCGAACATTCCGCAGCAGGTCGGTCTGGCAGGATCCAGTGCCATCATTACGGCCACGTTCCGCGCCTTGATGGATTTTTACGGCGTATCCATTGAACAGCCTGTGCTTCCCAACCTCATCCGCGAAGTGGAGACTCAGGAGTTGTCGATTCCAGCGGGGCTCCAGGACCGTGTGGTTCAGGTTTATGACACCTTGATATTCATGGATTTCAATACTTCCTACATGGACACGCATGGGCATGGCCTATACGAGCCGATTCAATTGCCTGGTACCATGCCACCCTTTTACATTGCCTATCGGGCTGACAGCTCTGAAGGCACAGAAGTGTCGCACAACCGCCTGCGTTACAAATACGACGAAGGCGACAAACACGCCCATGATGCCATGCGATTTTGGGCAGACCTCACTCTCGAGGCACGAGAAGCCTTGGAAAAAAATGATCAGGAGCGCCTTTTCCGATGCATCAATCAAAATTTTGACATGCGCAGGAAACTCTACGAGACCCTTCATATTCGCATGAAACCGGAGCACCTTGAAATGGTTTTGCTCGCACGTGAATCGGGGGCCAGCGCCAAATTTGCCGGATCGGGAGGTGCCATTGTGGGCACCTGTCGGAGCGAGAAGGATTTTCTGCTTCTCAAGAAAAACCTCGAAGCAAAAGGCATTCATGTCGTTCAGCCAGTTTACCAGGAGGAACCCCAACGATGATCACCCGGGCAATCATACCCGCAGCGGGTTTTGGCACTCGCTTTCTGCCGGCCTCCAAGGCGATTCCCAAGGAATTGATCCCCGTCGTCGACAAGCCCACCATTCAGTATGTGGTGGAAGAAGCCGTCGAAGCTGGCATCCGGGAAATCCTCATCATCATCAGCAAGGGCAAAGAAGCCATTTGTTCCCACTTTGAATCCAACCCGGAACTGGAGAATCTCCTCCTCAAAAAAGGCAAGCATGAAACCCTAGAGGCCATGAAAAAACTGAGTCATCTGGCTCGCATCCAATATGCTTACCAAGAGGAAATGAAGGGCCTGGGGGACGCCATTCTTTGCGCGAGGACCTTCGCCAGCAGCGAGCCGGTTGCCATTCTTCTCGGGGACACCATTCTCCATGCCCAAGGACCCGTGAGCCCACTTCAGTCCATGGTAGACCTTCACAACCAGACAAACGGTTCGGTCATTGCCTTGAGAAAAGTGCCCCTCCACATGGTCAGCCAATATGGCGTGGTATCTGGCAAACCCATCTCCAAGCGCATCACTCGCATCGAGGGGTTGATTGAAAAACCCCCCCGGGAGCAAGCCCCCAGCCAGTTGGCGGTATCCGCACGCTACATCGTGACACCCGGTCTTTTCGAAAAACTGGACACCACTCCGCCTGGGGTAGGAGGTGAAATTCAGATCACCGATGCTCTTCATGCCCTGGCCCAAAGCGAACCAGTCTTCGGGCTGGCGTTTGAAGGGGCACGTTTGGATATCGGCAATCAATTGGAGTTCATCAAGAGCAACCTATTGATGGGTTTGGAAGATCCACGAATGAAAGAACCCTTGTGGGATTTCATTCAATCGCTCAAGCAACCTTGATGTCGAAATACCCGGCGCATTCACACCTTCAACGCCAGGCATGTTTTGGATAGCGTCGCTGTAGCTCGCGCTTGATGTCTGGATAGTGGTCTTTCCAGAAACCGGCCATGTCCTGAGTGATTTGCACCGGACGCATGTTGGGGGCCAGAATATGTGCCGTCACGCCTGCTTTGTGCATCGCGATGATCGGTAATTGAGTCACATCGTAGAGTTCCTGTATACGAAGGGCCAGATAGGGAGGCGCGTCCCGACTGTAGGTCAACTTGGGCGTCTTGCCATTGGAAAGCTTCACCCGCTCAGGTGCATGCTTTTCAAGGATCTCCCTTTGAGTGGGATTGAGCCATTGTTTGAGATGCGGCATGACAGGGCGTTCCTTGATATCCTTGTAGCCAAACCCACCCAGACAGATGGACTCCAAAAGAGCGCGCTCGGCCTCCTCATCCATCACGGGAAGCTCCAATTCGGGGCACGTTTGAGCCAACCAGTTGAGACGAAGAATCCACTGTTCCACTTGATGATCCCATTGTTTGAGGACTAATTCTCCATCCTGAACCTTTTCAGCAAGCAATGCAGCAGACTGGGCCTCGGGGGGCGGCTCCAGCCGTTTGGCGGAAAGCATCAAACCGCGAAAGGTTTCCTGTGTCGCTGCCACCACACGCCGCATGGAGGGTTCCCAAAGAACCACGACGGAGGATTCAAAATCCTTCGGGAAATATTCACGAAGCCAGGCAGGATCAATTTCAGTTGCCAGGGAAAGCAAGGTCTGGACCTCACCCTCGTGCTTGCCAATTTCACGAATCTCCGCCGCGACAAACATCGAGGCACCATGAACGACACTTTCTCTCGCCAAGTCCCCACGCCGTCCATGCACCAGCTCGCAGCGTAAGGTTCCGCGATCCAGTCGAGCCGCAAGGCGATCCGAAAACCCCAGCAGCATGCATTTTTGGATGGCGGCATCTTCAACCACTCTCGGCTCAATATCCAATCCCTCGCTCTTGGCAATTCGAAGGAAGTGCTCGAGCAATGGCTTTACGGTGCGGGCTGATTGAGCGTGAATACCCAAAGCCTTGCACGCATTGAGCTGGAACTTGTTCTGGCTGGCATAACTCCAGGCCCGCATCAGCAGAAAAAGGTCTGAAACCGATTGATCGCCCAAGAGCGCTTCGCGATGTTCTCGAGTGGAACGGTCCACTTTCCGAATCAGCAGATCTCTTCCCTGAGTCAGAGCCGCAACCAGAGCTGCTTGATAGACGCATCCCAGCTCCTGTGCTGCAAGCAGCATTCTTGCGTAGCGTGGGTGGAGTGGGAACGCCAACATTTGTTTCCCAAGGGAGGTCATGGCCTGATGTGCATCCAAGGCACCCAAGTCCGTGAGCAATCTAAGGGCATCCTTCAACCGCTGTGTATCCGGTGCCTCAAGCCACTTGAAAGAAGCCAAATCTTTTATGCCTGCAGCTTTAAGCGTCAGGATCACTTCCGAAAGATCCAGCCGCTTGACCTCAGGCAGCTCCACAGAAAGACGTTGCTCATGCTCTCTCTCACTCCAGAGACGCATGCAGATCCCGGGTCCCGTGCGCCCTGCTCGACCCGCGCGTTGAGCGGCTGAGGCCTGGCTGATCTTTTCGACGAGCAAGGTGTTCATGCCTCGATAAGGATCGTAGCGGGCAATGCGAGCCAAACCGCTGTCGATGACCAGCTCAATTCCCTGAATCGTGAGCGAAGTCTCCGCCACGTTGGTTGCCACGACCACTTTGGGATGGTCGTAGACCGATACAGCGGCATCCTGCTCCTGCATGGGCAACTCGCCATGGAGAGGGAGCAACATGTATTCCTTGGATTCTGACAGGAGTCTCAGGGATTGAAGCGTTTTTTGAATTTCATACCCACCGGGCATGAAGATGAGAACATCACCTCGGCCTCCCTGTCGTACGTAGTGCCCAAATGCATCCGCAGCCAGATCCCATACCGGGTCGCGCGGATCCGTCTGCCCGGGTATTAGGTAGCGAATATCGACAAGATAGGTGCGACCTTCGGAATTCAAGACCTCGCATGGTTGTAAATATTCAGAAAGCCTCTGGGTCTCAAGGGTCGCCGACATAACCAGAATCTTCAGATCGGGCCTTGGCCCTGATTGGAGATCCATGGCACGCGCCAGGGTGATGTCACCATAGAGGTGCCGCTCGTGAAATTCGTCGAAAACAATGGCTTGAACCCCCTTGAGCATAGGATCCTGTATCATCTGACGAAGCAGAATGCCCTCGGTGACAAATCGAATGCGTGTCTTGGAAGAGATGACCTTTTCAAAGCGAATTTGATAGCCCACTTCTTGCCCAAGGGGGCCTTGACGCTCCTGTGCCACGCGGGTGGCCAACATGCGGGCTGCTAACCTTCTAGGCTGAAGCACGACCACTTCACCTTCTCCAATCAACCCCTCATCGAGGAGCATCTGCGGAATCTGGGTGGATTTACCCGACCCCGTCGGAGCTGAGAGAATCAGCCGATGGGACTGCTGCAAAGCAGCTTTGAGAGGCTGCCTCACCTCCTCAATGGGGAGTTGTTCAGGGAAGTTCATGCAAAGTTTTGGAATAGGGGGATCGGCACAACAAAAAACCGAGGTCTTCATGAAGACCTCGGCTGGAAAGATTCACCACAAGGAGGGATGGATCAATAATCTGCGTAACGCGTGGCAAGCATTTGAGAAAATTTGGAAACCTTCATCTTCCGACGCTTGCGCTCGCATGGCTTTTCAAAATGCCGATTGTTGCGCACTTGTTTGAGAGTGCCTTCACGATCCAGCTTTTTTTTCAACCGTCGCAGGGCTTTATCAACGGACTCACCTTTTTTGATCTTAACTTCGCTCAATGATATTCACATCCTCTCTAAATGGTCCCCTTGGCCAGCTAGAACCTGAACCCAAATGGGACCGCAAAACATGGACAAAGTGCCAGGGTCTGTCAATCTTGAAATCTACCCTCGATGGCATGCTTACAGCCTGCTTCATGCGTTGATTGAGCTCATGAATTCAATCGTATCGATGTCAGTCTTGAGACCAGATGACCCGTAAAGCTTGGCAGGGGCTTCGCGCACAAAGAACTTGCCCACAATAGCGCAGCCACAGATGATGGATTGAAGGTTCCGTCACAAAAATTCAAGGAAGCAACATGGAAAAGGTACGTATAGGCATCGTTGGCATGGGAAACATGGGAAAATACCATGCTGACTACTTGATAAAGGGAAAAGTGGCTCATGCAGAACTTTCGGCTGTCTGCAGCACTTCTCCTGAGAAGCTCTCAGCATACAAGGACCCGGTAGCGGTATTTGGGAATGGAGAGGAGATGATCCGAAGTGGATCGATCGATGCAGTCCTTGTGGCAACCCCTCATTACCAACATACCTCCCTGGGGATTTGTGCCATTGAAAATGGTATCCACCTGATGGTTGAGAAACCCATTTCTGCCCACAAGGCCGATGCAGAACGTTTGATTGAAGTCTCCGCCCAACATCCTAATGTCGTTTTTGGTGGGATGTTTCAGCTACGCACCGAACCTCGCTACCTGAAATTGAAAAAATTGATCGCCGATGGAGACCTGGGAGACATCGTACGCATCAATTGGATCATTACCGACTGGTTCCGCACAGAAGCCTACTATGCCTCGGGTGGGTGGCGAGCCACCTGGAAGGGCGAAGGAGGTGGTGTGTTGCTCAACCAATGCCTGCACCAACTCGACGCGCTGCAATGGTTGGTCGGTATGCCTAGCAAAGTCCGCAGTTTTGCTCAATGTGGTCGCTTTCACGATATTGAAGTTGAGGATAATGTCACCGCCTATCTCGAATATCCGAATGGTGCCACCGGGGTGTTTGTTTCCTCCACCGGAGAGGCCCCGGGAAGCAATCGATTTGAGATTGCCGGGACACGTGGAAGGCTGATTCTTGAAAATGACCAAATCAAATTCACCCGAAACGAATCCTGCATGCTGGAACACAGCAAAAACTCGCCCATTGGCTTCTCAAAGCCAGAAGTCTGGGAGGTCGACATTCCTTTTGGCAATGCCGAGCTGCCCCACGCCATCCTGATGCGCAATTTCGTCGAGGCCATCCGCAACAAAACTCCATTGATTGCACCTGGGGTAGAGGGCATTCACTCCGTTGAGCTTGCCAATGTGCTCCTGTATTCTTCCCTGGTCGATCAAACCATCAACCTCCCCATGGATGGAGCGGCTTTCGAAGCAAAACTTCAGCAACTCATTGACGAATCCACTCATGAAAAGAAGGTCGTGGAAATTTCTGATGAAGATTTTGCCAGCTCATTCAACCGATAAGTTTCCCTTGGTCTCCGAGCAGTGTTGCGGTTCGAAGCCAATCTGCTTAATTTGGAAACAAGCAAGGAGCCTCCACCCCTAAAAGAAGAAAGCACGACGATGACACCTGACCCTAAAACCAAGATGACCAGTGAAGAATTTGTGGCCATGGAACGACATACGGGACTCCGAGCCGAATGGCTCAATGGAGGGGTTTATGCCATTGCCGGCGGTTCTCACCTCCACTGGCTGGTGGCCACCAACATTGCAGGTGAATTACGCCATCGCCTCAAAAACAGTGAGAACCACGTGTTGAATAGCGGCATGAGGCTCAAAGTGGTATCTACCAACCTTTATGCCCATCCTGACGTCGTCATTGTGCAGGGTGATCCCGCATTTGAGGATGATCAAAAGGATACACTGCTCAATCCAAAAATCATTATTGAAGTCTTGTCGGATCAGACCGCAGCGTGGGACAGGGGCGGCAAGTTTTGGCATTATCGCCAGCTGGACTCCTTGTCCGACTATATCGTTGTTTCGCAGGAAACAAGGCTTGCAGATCACTACACCCGCCAACCCAACGGCTCGTGGATGCTCAAGACCATCGAAGGAGAAGACGGTATGATTCAACTCACCTCCATCAAGACCCAACTGCCACTGGTGGAAATCTACGCCAATACCAAAGTGCCCCATGGGCAATCTCCGGCAGCCAACAAAACACCCCACCCTCAGGTAAAAGCCTAACCAAAAACCATGATATTAACCGGTATTACAGACGAAGCGGGGGCCCTGATTGATACTCAAATCAAGGCCGTGAAGGAATTGGGCTGGAACACCATCGAAGCACGCTCGGTGGAAGTCGAGGGATTCCCCAAGGCCAACCTTCACGACATCGCTGATGAAGCCTTCGATGTGGTCGAAGAAAAACTGAAAAATGGCGGTGTTGGCGTTTATTGCTTTGGTTCCACCATCGCCAACTGGGGCAAAAAAATCGATGATCCCTTTGATCTTTCCGAAGTGGAACGGGCAATCCCACGCATGCAACGACTTGGAAGCCAATATGTCCGTATCATGAGCTATGCGGTTCGGGAGGGAGAGGATCAACTGGAGGAGGAACGCTTCCATCGATTGCGCGAAATAACCAAACGCTTCTTGGATGCCGGCATCACGCCTGTCCACGAAAACTGCATGAATTATGGCGGCATGAGTTGGCAGCACGCTTTGAAATTGCTGGAAAATGTTCCTGGTCTCAAATGGGTCTTTGATACGGCCAATCCGGTTTTCAATGATGACCGCAGCAAACCCGAACCCATGCCCAAACAAGACCCGTGGGAATTTTGGACTCACCTCAAGGAGCATACGGTTCACATACACGTCAAAGACGCCATTTGGGATAACTCAAAAAACGATGCTGATTACACCCTTCCCGGAAAAGGCGATGGTGCCGTCCGCCGCATTCTGAGCGATGCCCTTGAATCGGGTTATGATGCCGGCATTTCCATCGAACCTCACCTGGCTGTGGTCTTTCATGACGATTCGGTCAAGGCCAGTGATGAGGAAATCTACCAAAGTTTCATCGGGTATGGAAAAGCATTGATGGAACTTTTGGACGACATCCAGAAGGCACGATGAGAGGAGCTTGCCGCCCCCAACGGCATCCCCATATTGCGTGATAAACTCAGGGGAGTCATCCCGAGGCCATACGACTGGAGGCCTATTCTCCAGCCAAGGATTCGATCTGAATACTTTTAGAAGAGGGCCCGGAAACAGAAGGGACTTCAATTGTCAGGAAACCGTTTTCATAGAGGGCCCGGGCCTCATCAAGGTCGTATCCCGATGGAAGCTCGATGGAGGTTTCAAAGAAGCCAAAATGGACTTCCATGAGTAAAAACTTGCTTTGTGGGGGCCTTGTTTGATCAGGACGCGTACCGCTGATTCGCAGCAGGTTGCCCTCGGCCTTGAGCTGCAAGTCTTCTCGCCGCATGCCAGCGATCTCAACGCGGATCATCAGACCACCGTCCAGCTCATAAACATCCGTATTTGGAGACCAACTGCTTTCAGACATAGCCCATTCTGTTTCTTTTAGCGTCGAAGATTTTCCATGCAACGTCCCATGACTCCATTGAGTAAATCCCATACCAATACTACTTGTAATTGTTACAACTTAGACGCCAACCGACGGATAACCACCCTTGTTCCGGGGGCACCAGCCGACAACTGCAATGGTTCAGCACCAGAGGCCACTGAACGGCGATTTGCAACATGCAGTCTAACAACATATTCCAAGATTCAATTTTCGCAACTTTGACCTTACAAAAACATCACGGATTGAGATGGTTAATTTAACGTTAACTTTGCAGTTTTGACTTGATTGGTTTCTCAATCCTATTTTTTTATCGTTAAAACTTATATTAGAGAAGGTTCTGACGGTATGAAAAAGGGCCGAGGAGACACCTCCTTGAAGATTAGCATGGTAAGAAACAGAGGGCGATTAAATCGAGGGACGCGGACGACTCCAATCCTTGAACTGCTGCTCGAGCGCTTCCTTGAGCCCGCTCTGCCAAAGGAGAATGCCTAGTTGTGTCACCAAGTCATCATCGGGATCGCTTTGGCTCCATTGGTTGATGGCAGAGGATAGACTTTCACCCAATAGCTCTTCAGCTAATTGATGCGATTCAGGACTGAGCTCGCGATAAGCATTCATCCACTTTTGCAGGCCTTCTCCCAAAGCTGGGTGGGCAGAAATCAGTAATTTGAGATCTTTTAGATAATTATTTTGATCCAAATACAACTGACCGTTCCTAGCGACAAAACTCGTTGCGGGATGCCCAGCCATGCTCAAAAGCTGAGAAAGAGCCCAGTATCCAAGAGGTCCCATTTGATCCTGGTCCATCAAACGCTGTAGCTCCTGACCGGCATGATCCCCTTTACCGATCAAAACGTAAACCGTTTCGCGCATGGCAGTCCAAGGCCACGAATCCTCAGGAAACGAGCCATCGGCTATTTCGAACGCATAGGCAGCAAAGATGATGGCTAGAGTACGCATCACTTCTGCAGGTTCCGAAGAGGCCATGGGAACAAAAAAAGGGCGAGCAGGTTCCCGATCAATCCCAGAAATGAACGAATCCAGTGGGGAAAGGAGTTTCGCTCTCGAAAGGTTGGACAAGGCAAACGCAATGAATTGTCTGCGCTCCATCGATCCGAGCAACTCTGCGGGAAGATAGCTTGATTGTGCAATCTGTCCGGCAATCAACTCGACCCAAGTGGAAACGGGACTCTCTGACTGGAACACATTCTTGAAATCACGTGTTGTTACAGCAAGCTCCTTCCCTAGTTTTTCGAAAGCACCTGTAGACCACCGTAATTGGACTTGTGGCTTATTCAGCCCCTTGGCCGCAGGTAAGTCTAAGGTCAGGGATGCCACTCTCCATGGGTCTTTTTCAAGAATCAACTCAAGCACATCAGACTTAAAGTGATGCTTTCCGCCCACCTGACTCCACACCAAGTCATCAGGCTTCAGGGCTTGATGCAAAGCTACGGGATCCATCTCAATATGGAGAGAAACATTGACTTTTTCGTTCCCCTCCTCGAGCGAACTGGCATTGGAATGAACCCCAGCACCTAGGAAAAATTCGACTTCTTTGTCAGATGCTGGGTCGGGAACTCCTTGGAGAGAGACGAAAGCTTTGAGTTCCAACCCGGATCGGCCATCGCGCCTCCACAGCTGACGATCGTGGAAGGACATCCAAGTCAAATGTTGGTGCGTTAATGTGCATCCGAAATAAGCCTCATTTTGTTGACTGGGCTCAGACTCTTCCAGCAACCAACTCACACCTTCCTCGGAAAGGATCCCGCGGAATTGAAAATCAAGCCCCTCTGCCTTGAGCAGCACCTCCAAGTCCTTGCCGAGGGTGGCTGCTTCGGATATGCATTCTGCTGCCCGAAGAAGCATCTCATCTTTTTTCGACCATGTCTGACCCGAGGCAGGTGACTTTTCGTATTCTCTGACCCGAATCACCAAATCGACCACCCCATCTTTAGGATCACCATCCAGTAAAACCTGCTGCGACAAAAAGCAGCGGGATGCTCTCAAGGATGCTTCAGCACCTTGGATAAGTGCACTGGTAAAGAGAGGTTTACCACTCAAACCCGCAAACCCAATGATGGCTTCATTCGTATGGCGCTGATTGCCTTCGACCCGAATCTCTCCAAGTGAGCACAGCGGGCCTTCCTCAAGGATGGAAATTACTAACCTTGCATCTCCGGCATCTCTGTCGGGGTGGATTCGAACACTTGCCTCTGCCGAAAAAAAACCCATGAACTTCATTTGTTCCAGAACCCTCTTCTCCACCCTCACTCGAGCCTGCTCGCCAAAAGGGGCTGGTTTTTCTATATCCCATACAGGTTGTTCACCTCCTGATTCAGTGCCTGACACTTCCGTCAAAAAAGCCTTAAGTGCAGGAATCGGCATCTCTTTTGCGCCTTTCACCTCAATGGCCCCGCAGGCGTAAAAAGGACCTTCATGCACTTCGATTTGAACTTTTTGTTCGTCTTCGGAAAGAGTCGCCACCACCTTGGCCTCAGGATGCCCCTGGACAAGGTAACCCGTCTGGATCAGCCGCGCAGTGGTTTCGAGAAAAGCCGCCCGAGATGCCTTGGGGTGCGCTGCAATCAGAAAATCGGGCGAGCGCATCAGTGCTCCGATGATTGATGGCTCTGAAAAATAATGATTACCGCGAATCTGAAGGCTATCCGATCTTCCGAGTAAACCCACCAAGGCCTGGGCATCAAGCCGGCAAAACGGCATGAAGATCACAAAAAGAGTCAGTGAAAATCGATATCGCATAGGGAAAGCTTTTTATGTGTAACAAGTTAGGCAAGGTTAGGCAAGGTTAGGCAATGACTGCCAAACCGTTCCCGTAACCGCGTGCTGAACGGCTGACTCATGGAACGGTGTCTACCTCGTGCCCCCACCGCCTCTAGGGCCAGTAGGCTTCCACGCCATCTGGCCACTGATCCACGGGCTCGTAACCCAACAAATCTTTGGCCTCTTCCAATGAGAGTCTCTCCTGAACCAGTGGTCGACTGGCAGCATTGAGACAGTGAAACCCCTCCCATGGCATGGAAACGGCCAACTTAAAAAACTGAGTCAAATCTCTCGGGCTGAAATAGACGTCTCGAGCGATCGGATCTGCATCTATCTGTTGGGCATGTTCGGGGGATCGAGGGCAGGCACCCAGACGCACCATCATCACATCCATTCCGAAATCTCGGGCCATGACCTTTCCTGCCTCCTCAGCGAAGACTTTGGTCAGGGCATACCACGAAAGGGGTGATGGAGCCGCATGGGCACGGACTGGCCATGGGCCATGATTCAGCGGTTCCCATACCACTTGCCCCGTCGAGGCCATCAGGATCCTTTGGACACCGGACTCTTTGACGGCTTCGAGCAAGTGGTGCAACCCCAGAATATTCGAAGGCATCAGGTCCGATTCAAAGGGCGCATCATCCGGAACCGCAGCCAGATGAATCACGATACCCACACCTTGGAAGGCACGCTGGCAATCTTGGGCCGATTGCAATGCTCCCGTAACCCAGTCCATCGGGTCGGACCAGGAACAGCAGAGGCGGTCAGAACATCGAACACGATACCCTTCCCGCTATAGACTGGCAAAAAAAACGCGCCTGAGCACTCCAGCCGCACCGGTCACAAGGATGATGGTTTGACACAGCATAACTAGTAGGCATATGAGCCTATTGCGGTAATATTCGCGAAGACAAAAATGAAGGCTTCCAGAGAGAAAGAACCATGGCCCAACAGGGCTTTATAAAGTCAGGTCGGACAAAATAGGCGCGAACATCTTTCATCGAAGGGCACCCACCGACTTGCTGAATCAAAGCGGGTAGAAATCTTTATTCCCACTCAATAGTGGCTGGAGGCTTACTGGAGATGTCCAAGCAAACACGATTGGCTCCATTGACTTCATTGATGATGCGATTGGACATTTTTTCCAATACCTCGTAAGGCAGTTTCACCCAATCTGCGGTCATCCCATCCTTAGATTCTACGACACGCACAGCAATTGTGTATTCGTAGGTTCTCTCATCCCCCATAACCCCCACGCTCTTGACAGGAAGGAGGATAGCAAAGGCCTGCCAGACCTTGTAATACCAACCCGAAGCCTTCATCTCTTCGAGAACGATAGCATCGGCTTCCTTGAGGATGCGCAAGCGCTCACGGGTCACCTCTCCAAGAATGCGAACCCCAAGTCCTGGGCCGGGGAATGGATGACGGTAGACCATGGCCTTGGGTAATCCCAATTCAAGCCCCAACAGGCGCACCTCGTCCTTGAAGAGACACTTGAGGGGTTCGAGGAGTTCGAACTTCATGTTCTTGGGTAGCCCCCCCACGTTGTGATGGCTTTTGATCAAGGCGGCAGGGTTGCCAGCGATGGGCACCGATTCAATAACATCCGGATAGAGCGTACCCTGGGCCAAAAACCTGGCATCGCCGACTTTTTGGGTTGCCTTGCGAAAGACGTCGATGAAGGCCTTGCCGATGATCTTGCGCTTTCGCTCTGGGTTGGTCACGCCCTTGAGTTTTTTCAGGAAAAGCGGGGTGGCGTTTTCGTACCTCAGGCGCATCTTGAAATGATTCGCAAAAAGCTCACGCACCGCGTATTCTTCGCGATAACGCAATAAGCCGTTATTGACAAAGATGCAGGTCAATTGATTGCCAATGGCACGATGAATCAAGGCTGCGGCCACACTGGAATCAACGCCGCCACTAAGGCCGAGGATGACCTTATCCTGCCCAACCTGTTCACGGATCTCTGCAACCGCCTGATCTAGGTAACTCGACATCGTCCAGTTTTTGCCACAGCCACAGATGCCATGGACAAAATTTTGGATGATCTGGGTGCCTTTGGGCGTGTGGACCACCTCCGGATGAAATTGAAGGCCGTAGCGCTGAGTTCGTCGATCCTCCACCGCAGCAAAGTCGGAATTCTCGGTGTTGGCGACCGCCTTGAAGCCTTTGGGGAGTCGGGTCAACTTATCGCTATGTGAATTCCAAACCTGAATACAGCCCGGTAATTTTTTGAAAAGCGGACAGCTCTTGTCGAGAAACCTGAGGGTTCCCTTTCCATATTCACGCTTGAGACCACGTTCTACTTTTCCCTTCAAGGAATGGGCGAGCACCTGCAAACCGTAGCAAATCCCCAGCATGGGGATCTTCAGCTTGAAAATGCCCGGGTCGGGCATGGGAGCTTTCTTGTCAAAGACACTGCACGGCCCACCAGAGAGGATGATTCCACTGGGCCTGCATTTCGCAATTTCGGCAGCAGGCGTGTCGTAGGAGAGTATCATAGAATAAACCTGACACTCACGAATACGCCTGGCGATGACCTGGGTGTATTGCGAACCAAAATCGAGTATGATAATTTGCTCCTTCATGGGAAGGCGAAACGGAGTTTTATGGGGTAGCAAGCTCCAGCTGACGAGCCAAAAACCTTATCTATTTGATACTGTGACTTTCTTGAAGGCAAGGAAACGATGAGCTGGTTATTGCGATTACTGGCCATCGGGGGGCTGTGGCGAAAACTCTCGGGAACATACCATCAGGCACGTTCCCACGTACGCCAGGCAGGGCAATTCGCCCATGGGATGATGGAAAAACATGTCCAACAAGCCCTTGAGAAGGCGGAACTGGGAGACCGAGAGGCTGCCTTTGAAATGGGTGAGCGCTATTACGAAGGACGCGGGGTGTCCCAGGATTACTCCATGGCTGCCGCATGGTTCCGCCAAGCCGCTGAATTGAAGCATCTCAAGGCGCAAACCAATCTGGCACTCATGCTCTGGATTGGAAGGGGTTGTGAGAAAGATCAAAAGCTTGCCTTGGAGTGGATCCAGAAGGCCGCTAAAGATGGTTACGAGCCTGCGATGGGCCTTCTTGAAACCATGCGGAAAAAACAGGGTGGTCTTTAGCGATCAACCAACAACACACACCTTTTATGCGCCCCAGCCAGATACCATGTCATTGAATTCCATGCTTCATTCAGTCATAGCCTCGCCGGACCGTTTGGGGATCACCAGAGGCTGTCTGCTGATGATCAGCCTGCTATGCTGGAACGCTTGGGGCCAATCTCCGCTGACCTCCGTGCCAGTGGAAACGCGTTCGACTCTCCTGTCCATCGATCGATCCATGTCCCCCAAGGCCGGGTTTCGACTCATGGATCCGATGGAAATAAGCTTAGTGTTTACCAACCTTTTGGCTGTCGAGCGCCACATGACCAATCAAATGCTGCTCAATGGCTCAGGCGTGTGCGCGGGTGATGTGGACCGTGATGGCTTGGTAGACCTTTATTTCACCTCGCTGGATGGGCCCAATCGACTCTACCGCAATCGAGGCCAGTGGCGTTTTGAAGATATCACCCTGGCGGCCGGACTGGACTGCCCAGAGAGCGATTCTACTGCTTGCGCCTTTGCGGATCTGGATGGGGATGCCGATCTGGACTTGCTAGTTCACACTATGTATCGGGGATTGCGTGTGTTTCAGAACAACGGAGAACTGAAATTTACTGAAAAGACGCAGACGGCCGGAATGGTGGCAGCCAAGGGCGGCATGAGCCTTGCCGTGGCAGACTACGATATGGATGGTGACCTAGATATTTATGTCACCCGCTACCGCTCCGAGGCAATGATGGATGAAGTACAGGCAACGGTTCGGATCAAGACCGAGGGTAGTGAGCGATCGGTCAGTCACTTCAACAATCGACCGACCACCGATCCCGACCTGCGCAACCGGTTTTACATCGATCAGCGCGGTGGCATTGGTGAATACGGAGAAGAGGACACACTCTACCGAAACCTGGGAGGGTTTGCCTTTGAAGCGGTGGATTGGACCGACGGCACCTTTCTCGATGACCAGGCACAGCCACTAAACGAACCCCCCAGGGACTGGGGCCTTGCCGTGCAATTTCATGATCTGAACCACGATGGATTACCCGATCTTTATGTCTGCAACGACTTCGACACACCCGACCGAATCTGGATCAACGCGGGCAACGGGAGCTTTCAGGCCATGGCACCGCAAACCCTCCGACAAACCAGCTGGTTCTCGATGGGGATGGATGTGGCCGATGTAAATCGCGACGGCGAAGATGACATTCTGGTGCTGGATATGTTGGCCAGAGATCATGCCACACGCATGAATCAATTGGGAGATGTCAAACCGGTGTTGGAACTCATCCAACGGCCTTCCTTTGTACCTCAGTACATGAAGACCACCCTGCAGATGAATCGGGGAAACCTCTCTTTTGCAGAAGTCGGTCAGTGGGCCGGAGTATCGGCATCGGATTGGGCCTGGGGGGTCTGCTTCCTTGATGTAGATCTGGATGGATTTGAAGATGTTCTCATCTCCAATGGTCATGAGCGCAACGGTCGCGACATCGACGTCTCCAATCAACTGAAAGCTTTTCGAAAATCCGGAGATCGCAGTAGGAAGGAAATTCTTCAGAAGCGAATGGAGTTCCCCCGTTACGCCACCGCCAATATCGCCTTGAGGAATCGCGGAGACGGCTCCTTCGAGGACGTCTCCAAGCCATGGGGTTTTGATGTGGAAGGCGTTTCTCACGGCATGTGTCTGGCGGATCTGGATCAGGATGGAGACCTGGATGTCATCATAAATAATCTCAATACATCAGCTTTTGTCTTTCAGAATCAGTCTCAGGCACCGCGATACAATTTCCGAATTGAGAGCAACCGGAGCGTTCCTTCCGGCATTGGCACGCGCATCACTCTCCTCCATGAGTCCTGGCAGCAATCCAAACAAATCAAGGGGGGCGGGCGTTACCTATCCGGAGATGACCCCATGCTTGCCTTTGCTGCCATCCAGGGATCCCAATCGCCCACGCGAGCCGAAATCACTTGGCCCGGGGGAAGCATCAGCGTCATTGAAAACCTGCAACCGGACCACCTCTACATCCTCCAGGCACCCGAGACAGCCCAGAAAAGCTCAGATATTGAACCGGCAAAGCCCACCCTTCTCCTAGAAACTCTTTTTGAAGATGACTCCGATTTATTACCTCACGTACACGAGGACCCCACCTTCAACGATTGGGCACGACAGCCACTGATCCCTCGGTCACTGGCGAATGAAGGGCCTGCGGTGGCCTGGCTGGATCTCAACGAAGATGGCTGGGAAGATCTGGTTCTTTCGGGCGGGCGAGGCACGCGCTTGGGTATTTTTCTCAATCAATCAGGGCAGGCATTGGAGCGCTATCAGAAAGCCCCCTATCAACTACCCGTATCCCGTGACCAGGTCAGCCTGGTAGGATGGAAGGAAGTGGGCCAACCAACCTGGATATTGTCTGGTTCCTCCAATTACGAAGATGGGCTGCCACTGGGTTCACCCGTTCGAGAGTATTGCATCGATCAGCCACGACCTCTGGACCGCTTTGGTCCGCAACCTCATACCACTGGCCCGATGGCCATGGGCGATATGGATGGAGATGGCACCCTTGAGTTGTTCGTCGGTGCCAAGATACTGCCTGGGCAATACCCCCTGGCAGGTTCCAGCACCATCTATCGACGTGACCAAGGGATTTGGGCAGCAGACGAAAGCCTTTCAGAACCTCTGCAAGACCTAGGCATGATTCGAGCAGCCTTGTGGTTGGATATCGATCAGGACGGCTTCCCGGAGCTGATTCTGAGTCGGGAATGGGATTCACCCCTGTTGTTCAAGAACCAGCAAGGGCGCCTGGTCGATCAAACACAAATCATGGGGCTGGCGGATGCCAAGGGATGTTGGAGTGGACTGGCCTCGGGTGATTTTGATGAAGACGGTCGTATCGACTGGATTGCCGGCAACTGGGGTCTCAACGGGCCCCATGCCGAGCACTTGCACCATCCATTGCTCCTCTATCATGGTCTTTTGAACCAGGATCCGGTCAGGGATGTGCTTCAGGCACACTGGGAGCCTTCCATGGAAGCCATGGTTCCCAATGAACAGCTGGGCACTCTGTCGCGAGGGATCCCGGAATTGATCACGCTCTTTCCCTCCCACCGCGGCTTTGGCGAACTTTCCATCCAGTCCGTCATCGAAAAATGGAAGACCGCCATGGAAGTCCAAACCATCAACGATACCAAAACCACGCTGTTTTTGAACAAGGGAACTCATTTCGAAAAATCACCGCTTCCTGTCGAGGCCCAGTGGGCTCCGGTCTTCGGGGTGGTGAGTGGGGATTTCAATGGCGATGGGCATCTGGACGTCTTTATCGCTCAAAACGATTTTCACGGGCATCCGCAGGCTCCCCGCATGGACGCAGGGTTGGGCCTTCTTTGCCTGGGAGATGGCGCGGGCCAGTGGAAGGTCCTATCCCCCAGCGAGAGCGGCCTGCGAATCCTGGGCGAGCAAAGAGGCGCTGCCACAGCAGATTGGAATCAGGACGGGCGATTGGATCTGGTCGTAGGACAAAACAACGGCCAGACCATGCTTCTGACCAATCGCCAGGCAGCCCAGGGACACCGCATACGCTTCAAAGGATCCTCAAGCAATGAATGGGGTATTGGAGTCCAATGGCGACTGGTAGGGGACAGCGGCAGGACCGGACCTTGGCAGGCGATCCATGCAGGGTCTAGCTATGGATCACAAAACGGCAGCTTACAGGTCGCTCCCCGGCTTCCTGGGATGAACAGGCTGGAAGTCCTGTGGCCCGGCGGAGCACGCTCCCAACACTTGCTTGAGGGCTTGCAAAGCACTCAACGCATCCAACAACCATGACCCATGGTCCTCGATGTCTGTTAAAGGTGCGCTTCGAGACCCACACCATTGTCACTGAGAGATAAATTTTTTGTTTGCGAGCCCCCAAGAAAATGTAAGATAGCTACCCGCGCCGGAAGGCGCACATCATTCCATAGAAGATATGCAAGCTGTAGGTGCCATACCGAAAAAGAAGGAGGTTGCCATTGTGGAACACCCACAACCTTCCCTTGTTCGTGACGATGAGGCTCTGGTTAAAAGCCTTGACGTAGGCATCTGTGGGACCGACCGCGAGATCTGCACATTTGTCTACGGCGATCCGCCTGCTGACTCAGATTATCTCGTCCTTGGCCATGAATCGCTTGGGATGATCACCGAGGTTGGAAACAAAGTGGAAGGGCTCAAGCCTGGAGACTTGGTGGTTCCCTCAGTTCGACGCCCTTGCAGCGAACCGCATTGCGCCCCCTGTCAGGCGGACTTGCAGGACTTTTGCGCCACGGGTGATTTTGTCGAGCGAGGAATCAAGATGTCCCACGGTTTCATGACCGAATTTTACAAGGAGCGGGAAAAATATCTCCATGTTGTGCCACCTTCTCTTCGCGATGTCGCCGTGCTGGTTGAGCCCTTGACCATTGCCGAAAAGGCCATGGCTCAAGTTTGGCCCATCCAAACCAGGCTTCCTTGGGTCCAGCACCATCATGAGAATGGCAAGCCCAGTGGATGGGGCCTCAATGCGGTGGTGTTGGGAGCCGGGCCAGTGGGGATCCTGGGGGCCATGAAACTCAAGGCCGAAGGATTTAATACGTTCGTCTACTCAAGGAGCCAGGCGCCCAATCCCAAGGCCAGCCTGGTAGAATCTCTCGGCATTCCCTACATCTCTGCGCTGGATACCCCCCTGGAGGCCCTGGCGGAACGGGTCGGCAGCATCGATCTTGTCTACGAGGCGGTAGGTATTTCATCTATTGCCTACAAAGTCCTGTCGATTCTGGGACTCAATGGCATTTATGTCTTCACCGGGATACCCGCCCCCAAGGCCCCCATAGAAGTCGATGCCGATCTGATCATGCGAAACGTTGTCCTCAAGAATCAGGTGGTCGTTGGCACGGTCAATGCAGACGGGCAAGCTTTTCGTTCTGCCATCTCGGATCTAGGTGTTTTCATGGAAAAGTGGCCAGAAGCCGTGAAATCCCTCATCAGTCGGCGGTGCAGCATCGACCAAAGCCGGGAACTGCTTCTGGACAAAGTAACCGGTATCAAGAATGTCGTTCGCTTTGCGTCGGCCTGAAGGTCCCTTTCGCGTTTCGGGCGCTGCTCTAAGCATGGCTCAAAGTATCACCCAGAATTCCCTTTTGACACTCCGCTCTCAAATTGGCATCTTGGCGTACCGTTGAAAGTTCATTCAATCGGTAGGCAACGGCATGCCAACAGACGTTTATTTTGCCGAAGTAATTGAGGATCAATTTATTATATGGAAACGACCGAAGCATCGAATACATTTGGAGGCAATCTCCTGGTCGCACAATCTGGAGGCCCTACCGCTGTCATCAACTCCAGCGTGGCTGGAGTCATCCAAGAGGCAGGCCGCCACGAGGACATTGAGGAAATTTACGGAGGTCTCAACGGTATTTATGGCATTCTCAATGAGGAGCTTATCGATATCAACGAAGAGAAAGCCAAGTCCATCGAAGCGCTGAAGCACACGCCAGCAGCTGCCCTGGGCACCTGCCGATACAAAATCAATTTCAAAACAGATCCCAATCAAGCGGCCAAGGACATGGATCGCCTGTTCGAAGTTTTTGAGGCACACAACATTCGCTTTTTCTTTTATGCGGGTGGAAACGATTCTCAAGACACCTCGCATAAGATTCACGAGGAGGCAATCAAAAGGGGATATGCGTTGAAGGTCATTGGCGTACCCAAGACCATTGACAACGACCTTCCACATACCGATCACTGTCCGGGGTATGGATCCGTCGTGAAATACAATGCCGCAACCGTAATGGAGGTGGGGGCCGATGTTGGCAGCATGGCCACGGATGATGGCTCTTGCTGCATCGTTGAGGTCATGGGACGTGCAGCTGGCTGGATTGCGGCGGGTACGGTTGCTGCGAAGCGCGAGGAAGACGATGCGCCTCACATCATTCTCCTCCCGGAGATCCGTCTCAATGAAGAAACGTTTCTGGCAAAGGTGAAGGAAACGGTGGATCGCATCGGTTACTGTGTGGTCGTAGCTGGTGAGGGGGTCAAAAATGCGGCGGGCGAGGAAATCGGGGCCGATAAAACCCGACTGGACGCTTTCGGACACCCCGTCCTCTCGGGTGCAGCCGATGCCCTAAAAGATTTGGTTCAGGCAAAGCTGAATTTAAAAACCCGCACCGTGAAGCTCGGCTACGCGCAGAGAGCCGCAGCCCACTACGCGAGTGCCATCGACTCGGAAGAAGCGCATGCATGCGGAGTGGCCGCAGTCAAAGCAGCCATGGAGGGCAAAAGCGGCATGATGGTGAAATTGGTTCGCCTCCAGAATGAACCTTATCAATGGGGCACAGCATTACAGCCTTTGGAAGACATCGCCAATGTGGAACACTTCATTCCGAGAGCATGGATCACTCCTGATGGGATGATGCCCAATGAAAACTTCATCAAATACGTGGCGCCGCTGATCCAGGGAGAAAATCCAGTCCCCACCGAAGGAGGTCTGCCCGTCTTCGCCAAATTGGAGAAAGTCAAAGTGGAGAAAAAACTCGCAGAGCGAACCCTTTGATTTTTTCATCAGCGTCTCAAAGAGGCTGATGTATTTTGTAAACACCTCGCAGCCCTCGAGCAGGGCTACGGGGTGTTTACTTATCCAAAGACGATCAGCAGTAGCAGGGCGCCCACCGCAATCCGATAAACACCAAAGGAGCGGAAGCTGTGAGACTGCACGTAACCCAAAAGCCATTTGACGGCCATGAAGGAGACGATCCCGGAAACCACAGCACCCCATGCCACCATCGCCCAATCTTCGGCGACACCCTCGTTCAGGGGTGCCTTAAGCGCCTTCAATATTTTATAGCCACCCGCTGCGAGCATCGTGGGGATCCCCACCAAAAAGCTGAATTCCGTGGCTCTAGGCCGACTCAGACCCATTAGAAGGGCGATCAGGATCGTGGTCCCCGATCGAGAGGCTCCGGGAAACACTGCTGCGATAAGTTGCCCAAGGCCTACCATGACAGCGATACGCCATGTGATTTCCTCTTGAGCCTTACGCCCTCGGAGCCAACCTTCAACCCTAATGAAGAGGATCCCCCCGATCAAGAGTGCCAGGGCGATGGGCAGGGGGTGATCTGGGAGGGTAAAACCATTTTTTTCCAGTAGCAATCCTCCCACTCCAGTAATGACAAAAGCAAAAAGCACCTGACTAAAGAAAATCTGGGTCGAACGCTCTCTCCAATGGATCATGCAGTCGGAAATGCGATTCCAGAACAGGGGGATCACCGCTAGCACTGCGCCGGATTGTATCACAATATTGAAGAGATCCGATTGCGGTTCGATCCATCTTCCAAAGAGCTGTTGGGTCAACAACAGGTGACCAGTAGATGAAACCGGCAGAAACTCTGTGATACCCTCAACAATCCCCAAGATCAGGATGTCCACCCATTCAGGCATGGGTGTATTGAGGGCCAAAGCTGGATTATCTCAAGGATAATCCCAAAGCTTTTGAAACCAACCCAAGCTGGCCTAAGGGTAGTTTTATCTGTACATTGTCAACATGAGTCAGGGGGACTTATTTGGAGGATCCGCCTCCTCGCCATCCAAGCCGGCCATGGCGGTAAAGCACCCGGTGGAACAGAGCGGGAAAACCAGTCCACTGGCGGCCCGAATGCGTCCTTCCACATTGGAGGATTATGTGGGACAGGAACACATCATGGCTCCTGGAAAGCTGCTCCGACGGTCCATCGAAGCCGACCGTATCCAATCACTCATTCTCTATGGTCCACCAGGAACTGGCAAAACGACCCTGGCTCAAATCATTGCCCACCGCACTCAGTCCCATTTTGAACGACTCAGTGGGGTGGAGTCGAACGTAGCTGAAATGCGCCGCACCCTGGCCACCGCCACACAGCGGCTTTCGGCAACCCATCAATCCACACTTCTCTTCGTGGACGAAATCCATCGGTTCAACAAATCACAACAGGATGTGCTCCTTCCCGATGTCGAAAACGGCGTCATCCAGCTCATTGGTGCGACAACGCACAATCCTTTTTTCTTTGTCAATGCACCGCTTGTTTCCCGTTCACAAATCTTCGAACTGCGACCATTAGATGCCGAGTGCTTGAAGCGACTTTTGAAACGTGCCCTCGAAGATGTGGAGCGAGGCCTGGGAAGTCTTCCACTCAGGGTCACACCCGCTGCATTAGATCATTTGGCCCACATTGCCGATGGGGATGCCAGAAAAGCTCTCAACGCCCTGGAGATCGCTGCCACGACCACAAATCCGCATGAGGATGGGCACGTCCACATCAGTCTGGAAGTCATGGAGGCATGCATTCAGAAAAAAGCGGTGGTCTATGATGGGGATGGGGATGCTCACTACGACACCATCTCGGCATTCATCAAGTCCATGCGCGGAGGAGACCCAGATGCCGCACTGTATTGGCTGGCCAAGATGATTCATGCGGGAGAGGACCCTCGTTTCATTACTCGGCGCATCATGATCTGCGCAGCTGAAGATGTCGGCCTTGCCGACCCCATGGCTTTGTTACTGGCTCAGGCAGCTCACCAAACCGTCGAGGTGATTGGCTGGCCTGAGGCGCGTATCCCGATTGCCGAAGCAGTGATCTATATCAGCGGCGCGCCCAAAAGTAACAGTGCGATGAAAGCCATCGACCTGGCTCTACAGGATGTCCAGTCTGGTGAGACCTTGCCCGTTCCGATGCATCTGAGAGATGGTCACTATGCAGGGGCCGAAAAACTCGGGCATGGCAAGGGCTACCGTTACGCCCATGACTTTCCTAAGCATTTTGTGGCTCAGGATTACCTTGGAAGCGAAAAGATCTATTATGAGCCAACAGAACAAGGCGTGGAGCGAAAACTCAAGGAGCGCATTCTGACTTGGAGGGAAGCATTTCGCTCGCAGAAACCACCGGTAAACCACCCATCCCCATCTCCTACCCATTGAAGCCTGATTGGAAAGACAGATTGGATCGCGCTTTTGATCAGCTCAGGCAATGGTCGCTGATTTGGGGGTATCCTCTGCTTCCACGCACACTGAATCTGGAATTTTTGCCTGAAGATTCGCCCGATCTGGGCCAATGCCAATGGGACACACAAACCATCAGGCTCAACCCCAAGTTACTCTTACCGGAACTTGAAGATCTGCTGCTTGAAACGCTGTGCCATGAGGCCGCGCACTGGATGGCCTTTCGGCGCCATGGCCTGGGGATTGACCCTCACGGCCGTGAGTGGCAGGGGTTCATGCGTCAAGCCGGCTATGAACCCCGTGTAGGCATCGATACCGATTCGATGATGAAGAGCCTCGACCCGCCATCGAGGCCTACTTTGAACTGAATTGCGATTCCTTGTCCTTAAAAAGCACATTGAAGGATGTCAAGGAGCCATAGCATCTTGAAATATATTGCTGCAATTCAACCTTGTCGGCATCCGTCAAAACGACATGGGAGTTGATCTTTTGCTCCAACACGCGCAATTGGTTGCGAATACCAACGATTTTATGGAAAAAGACCTCCAGTGGGACTTCCTTGCTCTGGAGCTCTGATTTCCCAGGGATCAGTTCTATGCGCCCTCCGTGCCACTTGGCCCCCAATTCCTGAGTTGAGGTCTCCATGGTTTGAGCTATGCTTCGATCCACCGCTGATCGAACAATACGATCGATCAGTTCCTCGAGGGGAATTTCTAAACCGGAAAGATCAGCAGTGGCCTTGAGTGGATGCAATTCGGTGAACTGAGGATTCACGGACTTGAGCCCATCCCCAAATTGGATATCCGCAGCGTTTTCTGAGAGCGCTACCACTTTTCCCGTGCCATAGTCCGGGTGACGGATCTCCATCCCAATGGCCATTGTTTCGACTTTCATGAGCGTTGGATGCCATCATGCCGACGAGATCATGGAGACGCCCAGGAAAAAGAACGACCCTTGATCAGAATGCATTCATGGATCATCTTCCCATCATCCATGGAAGTCAGATCCAAAAGCATGATTCGAATCGTTGGGGCCAGGGAACACAACCTGAAAAACCTTTCAGTGGATGTTCCAAGGGGAAAGTTTGTGGTAATTACCGGGGTTAGCGGTTCAGGCAAAAGCACCTTGGCTTTCGACATCATTTTTTCTGAAGGACAGCGCCGATTTCTCGATTCGATGAATGCCTATGCGCGACAATTCGTCGAACCTCTGGAGCGTCCGGACATCGATCGAATCGAAGGACTGCCACCCACCGTGAGCATCGAACAGCGCAACTCTCAGGGGGGTGGCAAGAGTACCGTAGGCACGGTGACTGAGATCCACCAGTTCCTGCGCCTTCTCTTCGCCCGCCTTGGGACTCCTTATTGCCTCGATTGCGACCTCCCGACCTCGAGCCAGACGCCGGATGCCATCACTCGCTCATTGAAAAGAGCTACCCTTGACCGGGGAGCACTCAGACTTATGGCACCGGTGATCCGAAACAGAAAGGGATTCCACTCCGATATTGCCACCTGGGCTCAGCAGCATGGTTACCTCAGGCTCAGGGCAGATGGCCAGTGGTATGCCAGTGATGAGCCTTTTCGCCTCAGCCGTTATCAGGAACACGATGTCGAGGTCGAGATTGGCCAAATAACATCCAGTAGGCAATCCACCGCTGCGTGTCAAACGATAGTCGAGGAAACCTTGCGTGTCGGCAAGGGTCTTCTTTTGGCTCTGGATGAACAGGGCAATGGCACCATGCATGGCACGCGACAGGCATGCCAAGGGTGTGGCTATTCCATGCCCCCGCTAGATCCCAAACTTTTTTCGTATCATTCGGCTCGGGGCTGGTGCGACACGTGTCGAGGATTTGGAGAATTGTTCCATATTCCGAACGTCGATCGAGGAGCCAGGGCTGACGCCATTGAAGAATCCTGGTTCCAATGGCAAGAGGGTAAACGGGAACGTTGCCCCGATTGTGATGGTGCACGCCTCAACCCCTTGGCACGCTCGGTTCGTCTAAACCTCGACGGTTTTCCGAACTCACTGACAGGGCCCCAAGGCCATGATTTCAAGAATCACCCACCCACCATCGATACTTTTTCAGCGATGACGGTTCGAGAGGCTCTCGAGCTCTTTGAAGCGACTCGCCTCAAAGGACGAGAAAAGGAAATCGCCAGGGACATCCTTCCCGAAATCAGGGAACGCCTTTTCTTTCTCCAGGAGGTCGGGCTCGATTATCTCCAACTTGGAAGGAGCGTGACCACCCTTTCAGGTGGAGAAAACCAGCGCATCCGTTTGGCCGCGCAATTGGGTTCCACCCTTTCAGGGGTGCTTTACGTCCTGGATGAGCCCACCATCGGGTTGCATGCGCGCGACAATGTTCATTTGCTTCGAACCCTCAAAAGGCTCCAACAGCGGGGCAACTCGCTCATCGTGGTGGAACATGATGAAGACACCATGAGAGAGGCAGACCACATCATTGACCTGGGCCCCGGAGCGGGTGTCCACGGCGGAAGGATGATTGCCGCCGGGACGCTGAATCAGCTTTGCCGCAACAAGGCATCGCTGACCGGACAGGCACTGCGGCAAAAACACTCTTTCCCGTCGACAGGTTGCAGGAGGCCCGTTGAAGGCCTCGAACTGGGCGCTGATCTGCGCAAAGGAAAAAAACGTTCCTCCAAGCGGAGATCCCCAAAAACACCGGCTCTCACCCTTCACAGAGCCAGTGTTCATAATCTCAAGGATTTGACTGTTTCCTTCCCCAAAGAGCGCCTCACACTGGTCACCGGTGTCAGTGGATCCGGCAAGAGCACGCTGATCCGCGAATGCCTCACACCTCTGGCAAAAGCGTGGGTGGCAAAAAAGAAACCAGATGAATGCGGTGCCATGCATCTCGAGGGCATGGAAGGATTCGGATCGGTTCTTGAAGTGGATCAGACACCCATTGGGCGTACCCCGCGCTCGACGCCGGGAACCTACGTTGGTTTTTTTGATGACATCCGAAAGTTGTTTACTCAAACCTCCGATGCTCGGATGAGGGGATATCTTCCAGGTCGTTTTTCCTTCAACAGCAAAAGTGGTCGCTGCCCTGCCTGTGAGGGCATGGGAGCCATCAAATTGGAAATGAACTTTCTACCGACTACCTACACGCGATGTGAAACCTGCAAAGGTAGTCGATTCAATCCACAAACCCTGGATGTGCGATACAAGGGTAAAAACATTGCAGAAGTCATGCACTTGAGTGTCGCAGAAGCGCTTCCCTTTTTTGAAGCTGTGCCAAAAATCCGGCGCGCCTTGGAGGCACTGCGCGACACAGGTTTGGACTATCTCAAACTAGGACAGACTAGTCCAACCCTCAGCGGTGGTGAAGCCCAAAGACTCAAACTGGTCACTCATCTCTTGAGCGGACTCAAACCTGATCGAGACAGTCTGCGATCGGCCAGGACACAGAAACTCTTCATCCTGGAAGAACCCACCATCGGTCTTCACCATGTGGATGTCATGCGCCTGGCACAAGTCCTTCACCGACTGGTCGATGGAGGCCATACGGTGATCGTGATTGAACATCAATTGGATTTGATTGCCGAAGCAGACTGGGTCATTGATCTGGGCCCGGAAGGCGGAGAGGATGGAGGACAATTGGTCGCTTGCGGTACTCCGGAGGCCATTGCGGCACATCCCGAAAGTCATACCGGTAAGTTCCTCAAAAAGCTTCTCTAGGAGTGGTTTTTAACGGTCGAAAAAAGCTTTTGTCGGCTCAACAAAGTCCTTAGGTTATGGGGCCTTATGGAAAAAACTGTGGTATTACTCAAACCCGACTGTGTTCAGAAAGGCCTGATGGGCGAGGTTCTAAAGCGATTCGAGGCACAAGGCTTCCGGGTGGCCGGTTGCAAGATGATGCAATTGGATGATGCCATTCTCAAAGACCACTACGCTCACTTGGTTGAATTACCCTTCTTTCCTGAAATCCTCGGCTTCATGCAAAGCTCACCGATCATGGCGCTGGCTCTGGAGGGAGAGGGCATCATCCAGAAGGTGAGGGATTTCATTGGCCCAACCGACTCCACCAAGGCAGAAAAAGGCACTGTTCGAGGCGATCTCGGGGAGGACAAAATGCGCAATGTCGTGCATGCATCCGACTCAACTGAATCCGCTCAAGCCGAATTGAATCGATTTTTTCGCCCAGGTGAGTTGCTTGACTGAATTCCACCAACTCAAAATCAAGAGCAATTTGAAAAAGACGTTGTGCCGTTTCCCGTCAACGCCTTCATGCTGTGATGACATTAGGCTGGTTTTTCAGGGTACTTGCGGACCATCAAGCTCAGTTGGCATGCCCTCTTCCAATGACACACCTATGAGTTCCGCATAGGCTTTTTTGGGGTCGTAATCCTCGGGAAGTTGCAACCGCGTACGGAGCTGGTTTGCAAGCAGCTCATTGAGACCTTCCTCCGGATCCAGTAGACGCACCAAGAGTTCTGCCTTCATTTCATCAGTCGTCGGCAGTTTGATACGCACAATCTGGCTATCAGAGATCTGATCGTAATAACGTTGGCGCATTTTCCGAGCCAACATCTCACCTCCCATAGCTTTTTGTTCCCGTCCCATGGCAAGGTCAATGAAAGCACGTTCCAGGAAGCCCATGAGCATCGCCTTGAGACGGTCTTGAGAGGTGCTCCCAAATTCCTCCTCGACTCTGGCAAAAACGTATTCCTCCAAGCTGGTAGTGATAGAGTCAGGATAAGTCTCCCGAACATAATCATACCACTTTTGGGCTTCCACTATACGATTGTGGGTGTAAAGAAAGTAGATAGAAGTGCGAAGGAAGTTTTTATGAGCAGTACCTATGTTCTCAAAGTACTTTTCTTCCTCTGCTTTCATTTCCTCATAAGCTCGATTGGTAGTTTTAACTATATCAAGGTTGGGACCATATTCAAAAGCCTTGCTGAAGTTGCCAGGTTCTCCAGGCACAGCAATTGGAAATTCGATCATGCGCCCTCGCATAAACGCTAGCTGCATACTTTGAAAAATGGCGCGTCTGAGTTGAATCATATCTTTTTCCCTGACCGAAACTTTCAAACCCAAGTATGCCCAATAAATGGCATGTGCCTCGGGTAACCGCCATTCAAAAGGTCCATATTCTTCATCCACTTGCTGCATGACTAAAGGATCCATTTTGAAGGTTTCGCGAATAGCCTTTACCTTAGAATGATCCTCTGGGCTTTGAGGGTCCAACAGGAGGGCGTAATTAGGCACACCATCTTCCAAGAGCGGATCCCAGATTTCGGCCCATTCGGCTTTATAGAGCATGTTGGCATCATCCAAGTTAGCACCCATCTTATGCTGAAAGTGCCATGCCAGCTCACGGTAAATGAGCGTCTCCTGCGGGTTATACTGAAGGCCGTAATCTCTCAACAATTCGATGCCTCGCTGCACCCAAAGCCATCGATCAGCATGGTCCGGGAACTTGACCGAAATATTATAGGATAAATTCCAAGCTTGATTAACCCACACCGATACAAAGTGTGGCTGCAATTTGGTTATC
>Ga0160423_10000026_pt1 | contig 94697 bp, 81 predicted proteins | sample CRUFie14St8metaG_FD_108191 | JGI IMG/M metagenome (GOLD analysis project Ga0160423, IMG submission 108191) | Marine microbial communities from the Costa Rica Dome - CRUD Field 142mm St8 metaG | ecosystem: Environmental > Aquatic > Marine > Oceanic > Photic zone | place: Costa Rica: the Eastern...
ATTCCAAAATTAGCTAATAAACAATCAATAGTTTACTCGTCAGGTTTGCGGTGACTTGTTTGCGTAAATAATATTTCTGCACACATAAAAAGCATGTAATAATTGCGCGAATATTGCTAAAGCCGATGCATTTGTGCATTGTGATCGGGCTTTGTTACAAAATTATTTTTTTGCGGCTCTATCGGTGCTTATGTTTCGTTATTTACGGTGAGTTGTAGTTGAATACTTAATGCAAGAAAAAAAATATGTAAATCATTGAAAAAAAAGAAAGAGTTCGGTTATGAGGTTGAATGAAAAAGTAGCCATCGTTGTTGGAGCAGGCCAACAACCTGGGGAAACAATTGGAAATGGGCGAGCTACGGCCATTCGCTTTGCTGAAGAGGGTGCTAATGTTTTACTCGTAGATAAAAACGAAAAGTTGGCGCTGGAAACCCTGGAAATAATCGAAAATAAAGGGGGTGCAGCTAAAGTTCAAATAGCCGACATTACAGATGAAGACGACTGCAAAACTATAGCAACAGCTTGCATGAATTATTTTGGGAAAATTGATATCCTCCACAATAACGTCGGCCGCTCGGAGGGAGACACAGGAACGACTGAAATGGACGTTAAAGTGTGGGATCAATTGATGGATATGAATTTAAAAGGCATGTTTATGACATGTAAGCATGTTTTGCCTTTAATGCGGAAACAGAACTCAGGATGTATCATAAATATATCCTCTATTGCGTCTATCTGTTCGCATAACAGTATAACCTATAAAACTGGGAAGGGTGCTGTGAATACAATGACGCACCATCTCGCGATGGAAAATGCATCCTTCGGCATCCGAGCAAATGCTATTTTACCTGGACTAATGGACACACCGATGGCTATTGAAAGGCGGGCGCGCGAGCAAAATGTGCACAGAGATGAAGTACGTAATGCCCGAAATAATCGTGTTCCATTGTTAAAGAAAATGGGTACGGCTTGGGATGTTGCTAATGCCTCAGTGTTCTTAGCTTCTGAGGAAGCAAACTACATTACCGGGCTAATTATGCCGGTTGATGGCGGATTGTCTGCTCACATAGGAGGGGCATGAGCTAATTTCGGCCCCATTTCGATAAGATCAAATCAGATGCTTTCTCTGCGATCATAATTGTGGGAGCATTTGTGTTTCCGGATGTGAGTGTAGGCATTACTGAAGCGTCAACAACTCGAAGGTTTCCAAAGCCCTTGACAATAAGCTCTTCATCTACAACTGACATTTTATCCTGGCCCATTTTGCAAGTTCCGACTGGGTGATAAGTCGTTTCGGCTGTTTCTTTTACCCACTCGAGCAAATCTTTGTTATCAATTATGTTTGGACCGGGAGCTAACTCGTTTCCCCTTATGTTTTGCATTGCTTTCGAATTAACCCATTGTCGCACAATTTTCATTCCAGAAACTAATGTATCCTTATCTATCTTTTTAGAAAGAAAGTTATATTTAATTATTGGAGGGGTAGTGCTGCATGATGATGAAATGTGAACGCTTCCGCAGCTTTCTGGCCGAAGGGGGTGTACGGCCATTGTAAAACCACTACTTTTGTCGAGAGAAACTCCACTTTTGATCAAGAAAGGGTTTACCGATATTCCTAGATCTGGAGCAACAAGTCCCTCTCTCGATTTAACATAGGCCCGCATCGGGGCCGCAGGCATCGCAAGAAACCCTCTGCGAGTTGTAAAATACTTAGCTATCTCGAGCGCGATACCAATACCACGCGCTCTATCATTGTAGGTGTAACGCCCCTTCAGCGTGGTCCATTTCATTCGTGGAGCATAATGGTCCCGAAGATTCTCTCCTACTCCTGGTAGTGCCGACTTCACCTCAATGCCGAGTTTTTTTAAAACATTCTCGGGTCCTATACCTGATAGCTCCAACAATTGAGGTGAATTGATAGCGCCAGCACTTATTATTACCTCGCATTTGCACCGCATAATTACTGTTCTACCTTTTTGTGTCGTTTCTACACCAACACATTTGTTATTTTGAATGATTAGTTTGTTAACGTGTGTATCAGTCAAAATGCGCAAATTTTTTCTTTTTTTTATAGGCTGCAGATAGGCAACTGCCGTACTTTGTCGTTTTCCTCTCCAAATTGTTGCTTGAGTCATTCCAACGCCATCTTGTAGCCCCGCATTGTAGTCGGGATTTCTCTCTATACCAATCTCTTTTGCACCTTTGAACATTGAATCGTAGAAAGCATTACTTTCCATCGGGTTGGTAACTATTAAGGGGCCGGTTTGTCCTCTGTAAGCTGAATTGGGTCCTTTATAGGTTTCCATTTTTTTGAAGTATGGGAGGACGTCTTTGTAACTCCAGCCTTTATTTCCAAGCTGCGCCCAATTGTCGTAATCCTGGCTTTGTCCTCTAACAAAAACCATGCCGTTGATTGAGCTCGAGCCGCCTAAAATTTTTCCTCTCGGTATTTCGATACTTCGGAAGCCGCTGCCTTCATCTGGTTCAGACGAATAGAGCCAGTTTACGTTTGGATTATCTATAAATTTTGCAAAACTTATAGGTATAGTACTTAAAATGTGAGAATTACGTCCAGCTTATATCAGACTAACTGAAAAACGACCATTCGCTGTCAGTCTGTTGGCTAATACAGCGCCCGCAGAACCACTGCCTATTATAATGAAGTCCGAATAGTTCGTTGGCGTTTTTTTTGCTTCTGAGCCGTCTGTTACATCCATAGCATTACGTTTTTAATGTGGCGCAATTATTGCTGTTATCAATTAGTATCCAATATATTATCTGATATTGACATTTTTAACATCTCAGAATTCTTCACTTGGATAGAGAGAGCTCTTTTTCACGAGGTAGGTATGAATGCAGATAGTGAACACCGCAGTGGGGAAAGCCTAGATGGGCACGACTCGATCACTAGCTTGCCATTGTCGGCCTTTAATTTGGAGAATTCCACTTTAAGGTCCGCTACTCTTCGGAAAAATATTGCTTTAGATACGGTAATTGATTTCACAAATTCTTTGCGGCAAGACATTGGGTTGATAACTCAAAAAGAATTAATGTTACATTTTGATCGTGATGACGTTGGCGATACCGACAAGAAAACACTTTCATCTCTAACCTCACTGCCGAGTTTTGATTGTTTTACGCTAAAGACATCGTTAGCCCCTTTGACGATAAAAGTTTTAGACAAAAATATTTTTAATCTATCATCGAATATGAAAACTACTTTGTTTCCATTGATGAGCAGAATAACGCGTCCACTCATTCAATATCTATATTCCGATCAAAAATTTGGTGTGAGCGACACAGAAACTCTTCTGAAGCTGATTAAAGATACAGAGCCATTAAAAGTAAGAAATCGATTAGAGATTATGGCTCAAAACATGTCTGTATCTTTACCAAAACTTATTGAAAATCTAGAAGAGTTTGGTGAATTATTTCTATCAGTTTCATTCTTTGAAAGAATAAACATTGAAGCTAGCTCAAAGATTGATCAATTGATCCTATGGGCGGAGGACGGTGTTTCAAACTCAAATTTGCGCAATGACCCTTCCGCTCAAAGTCAATTTTCGCAAGTTGAGCGAAGACTTGGGTATATAAAAGCAAACCTCCATAGTCGGTTTGATAATCTTAGTAGGATCACCCAGATCGATTGGGAAGAATTTGGTGCAAGCGATTTCAAAACAGTAAAGAGGGAGATCCTCTCGCAACAGGCAAACTTAGCCATAGCCTTGTGTGGTATAATGGTAAAAGCTTTTGAATGGGAGAAGCAATTCCCGACTGCTGGGGGTAGTCCTCAGCAGTGCTTAGAATTTATATCCAAAGACCTAAATATAGGGCTGGATACCCTCACTAGAGCTCTGCCAGAAATTGAATAACTTGGTCGGCTGCATCGAAAATGGTTTTATATTTGTACAAATGTAGTGGCAGCATAAAAAGGGTTCAGTTAGTTTTTATTAGCAACGAACTATAGGTGTAATTAGCATGATGTGTTAAAAAAAGACCGTCGGCTATGGTTTATGGAGTGATTCTCGTGAAAACTTATCCTACTTGGTGTTTAGGACAAAAACATTGTCAGCGCGCGGTATTTTGGTTGAAAATTACGTCTGCTGCCTCATTGTTAGGCCTGGCAGGCTGCTCTAATTTACCAACACTTTCTTTGCCATTGGAGTGGATTAAAACAAGCCAATCAATGGTCAAAGGAGCGGTAGGCAGTTTTATTGGGTCAAGTGATACTAGTAAGTCTAGTCATTACCCAAAGCTATCGGCTTTTCCCTCGCGCCCTTTGCTTTTTTCGACGAGTGAAGACAGGAAAAAAATAAGGAATGAACTCGTGTCTGATAGAAAAAATGCGAGTTACATAGGTACAAAGTCTAAATTATGGCCTAATTCTATGCCATTTAAAACGAAGCCAATTGCTCCGATTAAGCAGGATAACAGCAGTGCGCAACCAAAGGTTTCAAAAAAAACAAGTCTCGTACAAACGCCAATTAGCTCAGCAAAAACTGAAGAAAAAACCACTCAATCAAAGGTAGTTGTTGCAAGGGAAAGTGTTAGTAGCGATCAGCAGGAAACTTCTTCTGAGTCTTCTGAAGCAAAAACAAAGAAGTATAAGTTTAACATCCCAATAAAAGTTGATACGAAAAAAAGTGAGAAAACCCCATTAAAATTTCAGATCGTGAATTCTCTATCAACTTTTAGTAGGGGTGTGATTAATTTTGGCCATGGATCTCATCAACTGTCAGCTGCGGACCGGAGATTACTCTCAAAGATAGCATCGGAAGTAAAAAAGACTGGCGCTTCAATTCGGGTCGTAGGGCATGCGTCTATGAGGACTAGAGACATGGACGAACTAAAACACACACTAGCTAATTTTAATATTTCCGTAAAAAGAGCTGAAGCCGTTGCTTCGTTTTTGATAACAAACGGCGTTAAAGCAGAGAAGTTGATTGTTGATGCTGTGGGGGATAGCCAGCCTCTGAACTACGAAAGTATGCCCTCAGAGGAACGTGCAAATCGCCGTGCAGAAATATTTATCTTAGAGTCATAAGATTAATGTTAGGTGATTGATACAACGACCGTCACAGGTTGAAAAAATCCTTATTAACAAAATTTGGAAAAGTTTAAATGGCTAGAACAATCAACATTGCAATTGCGGGGCTAGGAACAGTTGGAGCTGAAACATACAGAATAATTAAAGAAGAGAGCGACTTTCTCAAAGCGCGCAGCTCTGCAAATTTTAATGTTGTGGCAGTATCGGCAAAAAGTAAGGACAAGAAAAGAGATATCGATTTGACCGGAGCTGAATGGATCACTGATTGCCGCGATATACCGGATATCGATAATATTGATGTAGTAATTGAGTTGGTAGGTGGCTCGGAAGGTATCGCAAAAGAATTAGTCGAAAAAGCTATAAAAAACGGCAAATCAGTCATTACGGCAAACAAAGCGTTGGTAGCTACGCACGGAAATAATATTGGAGAACTCGTTGCAAAACACGATGTCATGTTTGGTTATGAGGCTGCAGTTGCTGGTGGCATTCCAATAATTAAAACAATTCGCGAGGGATTGGCTTCCAATAGAATAGGTAAAGTCTACGGTATACTTAACGGGACATGTAATTACATTCTCTCCATAATGCGCGAAACTGGTCGGGAATTTGAGGATATTCTGGCTGATGCCCAGCGTTTGGGCTACGCAGAGGCTGACCCTTCATTTGATGTGGATGGCGTAGATGCGGCGCACAAATTAGCAATACTCTCTGCAATCGCCTTCCAAACTCCAATAAATTTTAATAGCGTTTATGTAGAAGGAATAAGGCTTATCTCGCCAATTGATATCGACTTTGCCACAGAATTAGGTTACCGCATTAAGCTATTAGGTATTGGAGAACTGCTAGGTTATGGTTTACAGCAACGGGTTCGGCCATGCTTGGTGCCAGTAAATGTCCCAATCGCTCAAGTAGAAGACGTTTTTAACGCTGTTGCCGCTGAAGCGGAAGGATTAGGCACCTCACTTTCTTACGGTCGTGGGGCTGGCGCTGGCCCAACTAGTTCAGCAGTGCTCTCAGATCTTCTTGACTTTGCCAATAATCGTCGGACAAGCTTTTTAGGAACAGCAAACAGCGAACTTGTGATTAGGCCTATTGAAGAATTACAGAAGCTTTCAGGACCATATTACCTAAGGCTACAAGTCTATGATAGACCAGGAGTTTTAGCAGATTTGACAGCTGTGTTTCGTGACAACGAAGTTTCAGTCGAAGCATTACTTCAACGAGGTAGGAACCCTGATGGTACCGTCCCTGTCGTTCTGACCACTCATGAAACATCAGAAGAGGCGATTCAAAAATCTGTAGCTGAGTTTGAAAAACTTGAAAATGTTGTGGAAAAACCCTGCATATTACCCATCGAAAACTTTGCAGGATAAGCGAATTAAGATTTGAAAAGAGGTGTGCTAATGGTCGAACACACATTTGATGAAAAAGCGATATTGGATCGTAACCTAGCACTTGAGGCTGTGAGGGTAACGGAGGCGGCAGCGTTATCTGCTTCCAGACTGATAGGACGGGGAGATGAAAAAGCGGCGGATCAAGCGGCAGTAGACTCTATGCGCCATGCCTTAAATGCGTTGGATATAGATGGAACGGTCGTAATAGGTGAAGGTGAGCGAGATGAAGCGCCTATGTTGTATATTGGTGAGAATGTAGGTAAAGGTGGTTCAAAAATTGATATCGCTTTAGACCCACTAGAGGGAACAACTATTACGGCAAAGGGGGGGCAAAATGCCTTGGCTGTAATGGCTTTTGCCACACATGGTGGTTTTTTAAATGCTCCCGACGTTTACATGGATAAGATAGCCGTTGGCGGCGGATTGCCAGAAGGAGTGGTGGATCTGGATAGGTCGATTAAAGAAAACCTCGCCAACCTATCCGATGCAAAAAATGTTTCCGTTTCTGATTTGCTTGTTTGCATATTGGATAGACCTCGGCATGCAGAAATTATTAATGAGGTAAGAAATGCGGGGGCTAGGATAGTGCTGATATCTGATGGTGATGTTTCAGGTGTAATAGCTAGTGCGCAGAATGAAACTGGTGTCGATTTATATGTTGGGTCTGGAGGTGCGCCTGAGGGGGTATTAGCCGCAGCTGCCCTCCGTTGTATCGGCGGGCAGATGCAAGGACGTCTTTTGTTTAGAAATGAAGATGAAGTGGGGCGTGCTAAACGAATAGGCATAGAAGACTTAGACGCAAAATATACACTTTCACAACTTGCAAGGGGCGAAGTGTTGTTTGCAGCAACTGGTGTAACAGATGGAACCATGCTTCGCGGAGTTAATCGAAATGGAGAGCTTGCGTATACTCAATCGATAATAATGAGATCGAGCACTGGTACTGTTCGAAAAATAGAGGCTTTTCATGATTGGACCAAGAAGACGGAGTATAAGAATACGAAAGTATAATCAGACCAATGAAGCCAGTTCTGGGGATTGAAATTTCAATCGGTGGGCGGAGATGGTCTCAAAAACTCAGCGATGGTATTGAAACAGAACGTATAGTTTATACTATTGCTCAGCGATATGATCTTCCCGATATAATAGCGAGGCTCTTAGTTTCTAGACATGTTTCCCTCGAAGAGGTAGATGGATTTTTAAACCCTAAATTACGCGATATAATGCCCGATCCATCATCGCTTATGGATATGGATGTTGCTGTAGATAGATTAGTTAAGGCGATTTCAGGCAATGAACTAATTGGGCTTTTCGCAGATTATGATGTTGATGGTGCGACATCATCAGCTTTATTGAAAATGTATTTAGATGCCCTGAAAATTCGCAATGAGTTGTATATCCCTGACAGGATCAAGGAAGGCTATGGGCCTAATAAACAAGGATTAGAATATTTAAAAAATAAAGGCGCCAATTTAATTCTTACATTAGATTGCGGTATATTGGCATTTGATGTACTGGACGACTTTTATGTCCAAGGAGGTGAAGTTATTGTAGTAGATCACCACATGGCGGAACCCAAATTGCCTAAAGCTATAGCCGTTGTAAATCCAAACAGATTGGATGATTTAAGCGATTTAGGGAATCTTGCAGCGGTGGGTGTTGTTTTTCTTTTACTTGTTGCACTTACTCGGGAACTTCGTAAAGTAGGTTGGTTTTCAAAAAAGACAGAACCTGATTTACTTCAATGGTTAGATTTAGTTGCCATTGGGACGATTTGCGATGTCGTCGAGCTCAAGGGTCTTAACAGAGCGTTCGTAGCGCAAGGTTTAAAAGTTATGGCTTTACAAAAAAATATAGGCGTAAAGGCTCTTAGGGAGGTGGCGCTCGTAAATAGTAGACCGAATTCTTATCAGGTTGGGTTTACGCTCGGTCCAAGAATAAATGCAGCCGGAAGGGTTGGTGAATCTGAGTTGGGCGCGAGGCTTCTTTCTTGTGATGATGAAATGCGTGCAATAAATATGTCCAATTTGTTAGATGAACAAAATAAGTTGAGGCAGCAAATTGAAAGCACTGTTCTGGAGCAAGCACTTTCACTCGTAAACGAGGATAATGAGAAAGAAAATGTGATAGTCGTTGCTGCTGATAATTGGCACCCGGGTGTAATTGGTATTGTTTCTGCAAGATTGCGAGAAAAGTTTAATAAGCCTGCCTGCGTAATAAGTATTAAAAATAGTATCGGCAAAGGCTCTGGCCGTTCTATTTCGGGTTGGGACTTGGGTTCAGCAATAATTGGAGCGGTTCAATCTGGTTTGCTAAAAGGAGGAGGTGGGCACAAAATGGCAGCTGGGTTTTCTGTTCGGTCTGATAAGGTTTTTGAGCTAAAACAATATTTAAACGACCATTTTAATCGCTCCGTAGCAGAAGCAGATAACGTGGTAAGTTTACCAGTAGATGGATTAATAACAATAGCGGCTGTAAAAGAAGAATTGCTTGAGTTATTGGAAAGATTAGAGCCATTTGGGGCGGGAAACCCTGAGCCTAGGTTCGTTATACCTTCTTTACGGGTGAAATATGCTACTGTAGTAGGCGATCAACATATTAAATGTCGCTTTGTAGATAAAAGTTCTGGTGAGATCAGCGGTATTTGCTTTCGTTCTGTAGGTACAAAAATAGGCAACGTTCTTTTAAATCAAAACGGAACGCCAGTGCATGTAGCTGGCAAAATTAGGAGAAATTTGTGGCAAGGGAGGGCAAGTCTCCAAGTTATAATAGACGATGTAGCAATACCCAAGATAACAGAAAATTTATAAGTTATTTTCTAAGAAAAAGTTAATGAAATTTAAGAAAGGAAAAATATTTTCTAACGTATATAAAGGCTTATTTCTTTAAATATCTGTGCGATCAAAAAAATCAGTAAATTAAACTAGTTACTATTGCTTTATTTGTCGTCCTTTAGTAAACACACGGGGAGTGTCTAACATGCGACCCCTTCGTCTAGAGGCCTAGGACACTGGCCTTTCACGCCGGCAACACGGGTTCGAATCCCGTAGGGGTCGCCACTCTTATCTCCCTAAAATCAGCGTTTTCAAGAAAATGTCAGATTTCCGCGGTTTTACGTGTATCACTGTTACCATTATAGTATCAGTTTGTTTCTTTAAGAATTGAACTTGGTGTGAACATTGTGTAAACCGGAAGGTGCGTGGGTTCGACTCCTATACAGGGAGTCACCCCTGTTTTTTAACTTACAGTTCTCGTATTAAACTTCAGATCATATATCAGGCGCGTCGCCGGTTCAGCCGTGATCAGCATGCAACACTGAGTGGTGACCTGAAGACCGTCCTATCTTATTGAGGGTGGATAGACAATCAACATGGCGTAAGAGGTTAATTTTACCGAATTTGTATTGATATGATCTACCCCAAGCTCTTCTGAAGGCCTGTTTGAAAATGATCATTCATAACATGCTAAAATTGAAGTTAGCGTGTTGTTGAGAGCTAAACACTTTTAAGAAACTGACAGTTTTATTTGGTTTTGCTCGTATCAATGTGAACCACAACCTATTATTCTGCGAAATTGTGAAAGATATAGGGAGCAAACAATTAGGAAATTAAGCGATAACTTTCTCGTCACTAGAAAGGTAAAAGAACTATCATTAAAGGCCAGTGCTGAACTTTCCCTAGAGAGCAGGAGGTGAAAGAGAGTTGGAAGAAGTTTTAAAAATCTATGAAGTTGCGAACAATTCAGAATTTCAATTGGACGATGATTATTCATTATTAGATTTAATGATCAAAGATATGGAGGCTTCACATATTTTGTATCAACCAACAACGTATTGGAAAAAATATACGATGGAAGCAGTTGAGCTCCTTAGAAAAGTTGGATTACGGGACTTTCGCCGTAGTGAGGAGAGGGTTTTATCCAGCTTCGGCTGCTTAGATAAAATTCCCGAACTCCATTTTTCTGCCTTCCTCAAAGGTAGTAAAAATTTAACCGAGGATAGCTTCGAGCAAATAGACCCATTCATGGAGTTTGCTAATTCCCTTTGGGAGCAGGATGTTCCGGTTGGACCCGGCGGTCTGACTGTGTCGAATTTTTTTTCTATGTGTGAGAGATTAGCTGATGCTAAGGCATTAGAAACGGGTGTTAAGCCATTCTCTAGCCTATCAATCTCTAAATACGGAAATCCATTTGGTTTTACTAAACAAGGACTACATACCACCTTTAGATCTATTTATTATTTCAATTTTGCATGTTTTGTAGCCCAATTTGTAAATTTATCTCAATATAGTGTAGTGGTGGAGATTGGACCTGGAAGTGGTGCTCAGGCGGAAATATTGAAAAAATTATTCCCTCAACTCACCATTGTCCTTATGGATTTGGCTCCACAATTATATGTAACGGAACGATATCTATCTAAGAGTTTTCCCGACGATATTGTTCCATATTGTGAAACTAACTCTCACGATTGGGATGGTCGCCTTTCTTTAGGAAAAATATATTGTTTGCCGTTGAGAGCGATTGAGAAGTTAGCACCAGAAGGCAAAGTACTTTTTTGGAATGCAGCAAGTTTTGGCGAAATGGAGCCTGCTGTAGTTTATAATTACGCAAAACATATTTCTAAATTCTCCGAAAGTTTATTTTTAATGCAGCACTTCGCCGGTAAGATTGGGGTTGTTACTCCGGTAACAACCCCAATCTATGAAAAAGCGTTTTCGTCGTACAAGTTGATTGGAAAAGCTCATTCAACTTTGGCAGATACAGTAAGTCCGATTTTTGAAGATGATGGCTTTTATCATAATACTTTTTGGTTAAGGAGGACTTGATTGCTTGCTCTGCATGAGGCCAGATAAAGTAATGATTGAGATGTCGGGAAAGAATCCCGCAAGTGATCTAATAAGCAGTCAACAATCAGTTAACAGTGAGAGATCAGCTGGTATTCATATTGACATTAATGCTTAGAAACAATGGGTAAGGAGGTTTTCTTAAATAAGTGGAGTCCCGCAGGTGGCGCCATTCTGCTTTCATGAAGAAATACTGTTTTCAGAACTAATAGATAGAGTTATCCAGTGAGCAGCTACGATAAGAAGATCAGTTAATTAATAAAAAAGTAGTGCTTTGCATATCTATCTAAAAACCTATTTCGGTAAAACAAACGGCGGTAAGATAATTTTTTAATAAAATTAGCTAATTAAGTCTAGCTGTCTCCAATAACATGTCGGAGCATTTTTCACCTATCATTATAGAGGGAGCATTGGTGTTTCCAGATGTTAAAGTGGGCATTATAGAGGCATCAGCTACACGTAATCCATCAAGTCCGTGCACTTTTAAGTCAGCTCCAACAACGGCATTGGTGTCATTACCCATTTTGCAAGTGCCGACGGGATGATACGTTGTCTCTGCGGTATTTCTTACCCAAGTTAATATTTCTTCGTCGGTTTCTAAACCGGTGCCAGGCGCAATTTCTTCTTCCACATAATCCGAAATTGGTTCTGCCGACATAAGTTCGCGCCCTTTTCGCAATGCCAAAAGCAACGTGTCGTTGTCAATTTGAGTGGATAGGAAATTGAAATTTATATGTGGTGCATCATGTGGCGAAGAGGATTTGATGTGAATGTTTCCTCTACTTTCTGGGCGCAAAACATTGACACTCATAGTCAGACCAGGCCTTTTAGATATCACACGTGCTCGTTTGCGGCGTTCAGTTAAATAAGGCATAAACGAAATAGTCGCGTCGGGTGTCATCAGTCCTGTCCGCGTTTTGAAGTACATTCGTAGTGGTACGGTAGAAAGTGCCATAAAACCTTTTTTAGCAAACAAGTACTTCATGGCCTCAAAACCCAAACCAAGCCCGTTTCCCCTTTCACAAAATGTATAATCACGACCTTTGATGCCATAACGCATTCGCGGCGAGTAATGATCGCGTAAGTTTTCGCCAACTCCTTGTAATTCATGAAATGGTGTAATGCCCCTGTTTGCGAGAAGTTCAGGTTGTCCTATGCCAGATAACTCTAAAATTTTGGGGGAATTTATAGAGCCCGAACTAAGGATAACTTCACGAAATGCTAACTTTTCAATGGTTCGTCCTTCATTTGAGAAACGAACACCCGTGCATCGTTTGCCTTTAAAGATTAACGAGAGTACTACTGCATCAGTAAGGACGGTTAGATTTGGTCTGGCTTTAGCTGGTTCTAAGTAACAGTATGCCGTACTTTGTCGTCGTCCTTTAAGTATGGTGGCTTGGGTCATCGCTATACCCTCTTGGTCAGCTCCATTGTAATCAGCGTTATACTTTATACCTATTGCAGTGGAAGATTTTATTAGGGTATCGAAAAGGGGGCTCAATTTTGCAGTGTCTGTTACGGGAAGAGGGCCGTCTCTCCCTCTTAATTCATCTGACCCGCCATCGTAGTTTTCCATTTTTTTAAAATATGGAAGGACGTCTTGGAAACTCCATCCTTTGTTGCCTAGCTGTGCCCAATGATCATAATCTTCGGCCTGACCTCGTGTAAATACCATTCCGTTAATAGAGCTAGAACCGCCTAACATTCTACCTCGGGGTACCTCTATCCTTCTGTTCCCGGTTCCTTCATCTGGTTCACAACTATAGCACCAATTATATTTTGGATTATCAATGAGCTGTCCCACTCCGGCAGGAATACGGGACCAAAATAAATTAGAGTTAGCTACTCCCGCCTCAAGGCATAAAACAGTATATTTACCATTCTCAGACAAACGATTGGCCAAAACCGATCCAGCTGATCCTGCACCAACAATTATGAAATCATATCCAGTATCAGCCATCAAACAGTTCCTAACCAAAATTATAACAGTAAATTGTTATACCTAAATATCGGTGAACTAGTGAAGATAAATATTCTGCTAAGTTAGTTCAGAAAGATGGGGTAATGAACTGATTTATTGAAAAATTTAAGCTTGCGAGAGCTTTTTATAAATACAATTTGCATTTAAAAAATCGCCTCCTGTTAATCGATAAAAGCGTAGCCCTGTTTTTTTAGTGTTTCACTAAACCGTAAACTTGGTAATTTGATATAAATTATCAGTTAAAAAATAATGCTCAGGGTCTTATCTGATAAATAACCCCCATAACAAGGGAAAATAATGTGGTTTTAGAAACTAATTGAAAGAGGGTCGTTGTTCATGAAAATACGTTCAGTCAAGTCCTGGTGGTTGCATGTCCCAATTCCGGAATCTCAGCAGCATAGATCAGATTTTGGGGTCGTCGATGCCTTCGACATGACGCTTATCAGAATAGAAACAGAATGCGGTATCGTAGGTCATGGCGAAGCAAAATCTACAGTTGCAAGTGCTGGCAATAATAGAGCTCTTGCTATCATGATTGAAAAGGAATTAGGACCTCAATTAATAGGACAAGATTGCCGTACTATTTCAAAACATTGGGAAAGTTTATACAGTGGGGTTCGTGGACATTATGCACTCGAAAGAGGACATGTCTTCCCGATATTAGGCAGGCGAGGCATAACAATATCGGCTATAAGTGGGATTGATATCGCTTTGTGGGATATACTTGGACAATCGTTAAATACTCCTGTTTGGCAGTTACTTGGCGGACGTAGGCACGAAAGAATGCCTGCTTACGCGTCAGGCGGTTGGGCTTCTCCGGATGAAATTGGAGATCAGTTACTCTCTTATGTGGAAAAGGGAGGGTTTAAGGCAGTTAAAATGCGAATTGGTGTTGCAGATGGTGAAGTGAGGCACTCGGTTAAACGCGTTGAGGCGGCTCGAAAAGCTTTGGGTGATGATATAGATATAATGTGCGATGCGCATGGTACCTACACAGTTGCTGAAGCAAAAAGATTCTGCCGAATGGTTGAGGAATATAATATTGCTTGGTTTGAAGAACCAGTTACGGCTGATGACAAGAAAGGTCTAGCTGAGGTTAGGTCCTCTACAGATATCCCTATAGCCACTGGGGAAAACGAGGCAACCCGTTTTTCATTCAGGGATTTAGCTGAATTAAGGGCCGCAGATATATTCCAGCCGGATTTGGCAATATGTGGTGGAATAACAGAGGCGGTGAGAATTGCTGCTATAGCTAGCGCATATCAGATACGCTTAGCGCCGCATTTATGGGGAGGTGCTTTAATGTTCGCGGCAGGCTTGCATTTATGCGCTGCTGCTCCAGCAGCCTTTATAATTGAATATTCTTTGGGGGCTAATCCCATGCTATTTGAACTCTCGCCAGAAGCACCAAAGTGCACGGACGGTTATGTCGAAATATCAGATAGACCCGGTTTGGGTATCACTATTAATAATGACTTTGTGGAACATTACTCTGTAGACTGATGGATTATTTCCTCAATATCCTAATGCTGTCGTAATTTTTGAACATAGAAGGTCAATTTCCATGTTGGGATTAGCTGCCACGTGCCGTATCCATTTTTCACCACTTATCGTTGCCAAGGAGGCACTGCCGGCAGGAAGCCTCGAGAATATCTCATCTGCTGAATATGGTGCGTTAGGTTGCCATAGAATCACGCCTGAAGTAGGTTTTGCAAAAACGCAAACGCCAGTTTCTAAAAGGTGTGAATGCAGTTCATCAGACAGCGTCATGCAGCCGTCAAGCCTTCTAACTAAGCCCTCCTTGCCCCATGCCATTAAGGTTGCTAATAGTGGAAGTCCAATAGCTCCTCTCGATCCCATGATACCTATGTTAGAGCTGGATAGGTATCCCGCACTCATACTAATGCTTTGATTAGCCTCCGCCGTATTCTTAAATAACAAAATGCTGGAATCTTTAGGCTGAAAAATCCATTTGTGGCCAGAAATAGAGATAGAATCCGCCTTTTCTACTCCGTTCAGCAAATTTCCGTGTTTTTGGGAGATACGAAGTGGTCCCGCCCAAGCAGCGTCAACGTGTAACCAAGCAGCGTTATTGGCGATGTTTAAATTATCAATAGCACCTGAAGCTGTTGTGCCAGCGGTGAGTACTAAGCACGATTTACTGAGGTCTATTGGTAAAAGATCGATATTTATACTGCTATCATGATTGCAAGGAACAGTTTCAAACTCTAATCCAAGAATATTAGCCGATTTTTTCATAGATATATGTGCTTCCTCTGAAGCTACAATTTTTTTTACTCCTTTCAAATCTCTGGCTACCCACAATGCAGTTAGGTTAGATAGCGTTGATCCTGGAGTAAGATGCCCTCCGTTCATGCCAAAATAAGGACACAACCAGTCTATCGCCTTTGTTTCAAAATCGCGAGCAACAGGTGAAATTGCTGGATGAAGAAGATTTTGATTAAGCGAAGCATTCCAAAGTGCCATTATCCAAGTTATCCAAGGAGTAGGGGGGTCCATGTGAGCAAAAGCGAGTGGGTCATCTAATTTTGTTGCTTCTCCAATAGCAATGGGGGCAAGGTAATCTAATACTTTTTTCTCGCCCAAACCTTCTTCTGGAAAATTATCGGGAAGAGGTCCTAGATTTGATAATGTGAAGTCATCTTTAAATGGTTTTAGCCCGTCAAGCAGGTCTGAATAATTTGGCTTAAAAGAATTATCTATTTTTACCTCCATTAGTTACTTCGCTCCTTAATAAATAAATTCCACTCAGTATCAAAATTAAAGCACCTAAAACGACATTTTTACTGGGTAAGTCATCCCAAATTACCAGGCCAATCAGGGTTGCCCATAATAAACTTGAGTATTTAAAAGGAGAAATTAGTGCAACCTCGCCTAGACGGAACGCTTCAATCATGAGGTACTGAGCTAAACCTACTAATAAACTCGAAGTGATAAAAATCCATATATGACTAGGCTTTACTGCTGACCAGCCAAGAGGATAAGTTAAAAAACCAGCAATAGTTATCATGAACATACTAGTAAAAAGAATAGATAGTGAATTTTCGGATCCACTTATAGCTCGGGTTATAACATCCCTTGCTGCCCCGAACGCAGCTGCTCCCATTGGCGCAATAGCTGCAATTTTAAATGCGTCGCTGGTAGGTTGCAGGATTATAATGACGCCGAAGAAGCCGACAAAAATAGCGACCCATCGTTTCCAGCTGACAGCTTCCCTTAGTATTATTACACCAAGAATAGTGGTGAGTATTGGCGCAACAAACGCGATTGCAATCGCATCGGTGATTGGAAGCAGACTGAGCCCTGTAATAAAAAGAAAGGTAGACCCAGTCATAGCGCCGGCTCTGAATAAATGTCCCTTCCAAGAGAAAATTTTAAGAGCCTTAAGGTTGTTCATAAAAAATAAAAAAGCTATCAGAAGCATTATAATAGATAATCCGCGAAGCGCCATCACTTGGCCAACTGGATATGATTGAGTAAGGTATTTGGCCATGGCATCGTTAATAGTAAGTGATAGTGCTCCGCCAAGCATGCAAAGTATGCCTCTCAGAGAAGGCGGACCTTTCTTAAAATTTTTGAGACCAAAGATCATTTTCCCAACTACCATGGTATTTCATGAGCAGAAAGTAAAAAATGTTCAAACACTCTAGAGCACTGGGACAACAAATTATTTGAAAGCCCTCGTTATAGGTAATTATGATTAACATCAGTAATCTTACATACCGTATTTCCGGTAGACTATTATTAGATAGTGTTTCGGTTTCCATCCCGAGTGGCCATCGTATTGGACTGGTTGGAAATAATGGTACCGGAAAATCAACGCTATTAAAGTTAATTGCCAAAGATCTTCAGCCTGATGCTGGCGATATTTCAATTAGCGGCTTGCGTAACTTGGAGGCGGATATTGGGAGCGTCGCTCAAGAGGCACCTAACGGAGCCATGACACCTTTAGAATTTACTCTAGCGGCTGATTTAGAACGCGAAAAGCTTTTAAAAGAGGTAGAGACAGAGACGTCGCCCGAGCGTATTTCAGAGATCCATTCTCGTCTTTCGGACATCGGTGCCTATTCAGCTGAGGCAAGGGCATCCAGTATTCTGCACGGACTAGGCTTTAATCAAAAAGAACAGGGGCAACCTCTCTCAAGCTTCTCAGGTGGATGGAGAATGCGGGTCGCGATTGCAGCCGTATTATTCTCCGATCCCGAGTTGTTGTTGCTGGATGAGCCTACAAATCATTTAGATCTAGAATCAACGATATGGTTAGAAGCTTACTTAAAAGCCTTTTCCAAAACGTTAATTGTGGTTAGTCATGACAAAGGTTTACTGAATCGTTCCGTAAACGGTATTCTACACCTTGAAGGACAAAAGTTATCATTTTATCGAGGTGCGTATAACAGTTTTGAGAAGTTGAGGAATCAGCAACTAGCTGGTTTAGCTTCTCAGGCAAAAAAACAAGCGCTGAATAGAAAAAAAATTGAAGCGTTTGTAGCGAGATTTAGATCGAAAGCTAGTAAAGCAAAACAGGCTCAGAGTAGGTTGAAGGCTCTAGAACGGATAGTCGAACAGAAAATGCCTCCACCAGAACCAGAAACAATATTTTCATTTGTAAGTGTTGATGAATTAGCATCCCCATTAATTGTTTTTGAAAATGTAAGTCTCGGATATGATCAGAGTTCTCCAGTCCTCACCCATTTGAACTTAAGAATAGATACAGCGGATAAAATAGGTTTGTTAGGGCGAAATGGAAATGGAAAATCAACATTAGCTAAAGGAATTGCTGGAAAGTTAATGCAATTTTCTGGTGAGGTGAGCTTTAGTTCAAAGTTAAGAATAGGTTATTTTGCACAACATCAGTTAGATGAGCTAGAGCCAGAGTTAAATGCCATCGAGCATTTATTACAAATCGATCCCGAAGCGACCTCTTTGAAGTTAAGAAACAGATTAGGAGGCGTTGGATTGGTTCAGGAAAAACAAACCACCGAGATAAAATATCTATCCGGTGGTGAGAAGGCGCGACTCACTTTGGCGATAATCATTTACAAAGACCCGCACGTGCTTATTTTGGATGAACCTACTAATCATCTAGATATAGCAGCTCGCGATGCGCTTGTTTCAGCTTTAAATGAGTTTAACGGGGCGGTGATACTTATTAGCCATGACCAGCAATTACTTGCTGGGTGTGTAGATGAGTTCTTCCTTGTAGATCAAGGGGCGGTAACGCGTTTTGATGGCGATTTGGATGATTATAAAAAATGGTTGTTGGACAAACCGAAAGGAAAAACCAAGCCGAACAACAATCAAGAGAATACAGAATTTACAATGACACAAAAGGTCAATCGAAAAGAACAGAGACAGGCCGCCGCCGAATTAAGGAAGGCCACCCAAAAAATGAGAAAAAAAGCTGCCAGTCTTGAAGTTGAATTATCAGAACTTGTCGAAAAGCGGCAGATGATAATTACCGAGTTAGGAGACCAAAAAACTTATACGGTCAAAAAAGACGAGCTTGAAAGTCTTTTTGTACAGAAAGATGTTTTAGATAAAAAAATACAGCGATGCGAACAAGATTGGTTGGAGTTAGAAGAAGAGATTGAAAAGTCGTCTTTAAGCCTTGGCATTAACTAGCTTTTCACTAATGTTGTTATCTCTCGATGGTTCTGCGCATAATTGAACGTCGAAAGTAGAGAATATATTTCTTTATAACTATAAACTTACTTACAATTTGAGGAGTAATTGCATGAACTTCATTTCTCCGAGCGACCTAAATCAGTTAATCAATTCCTCTAATGAAATAGCTGTGATCGATGTCCGCGAACAGGGAGAATTTGGAAAAGAACACATCTTGCTATGTGCAAATATATCCCTTTCACATTTAGAGATGAAAGTGCCTGTTTTGGTTCCAAGGAAGAATACTCAGATTGTCATATGCGATTTTAAAGGTGAGTTGTCATCTCGCGCTTTCGATGTGCTAATTTCTTACGGATATACAAATATCTCAGTTTTAAGGGGAGGCGTAAAAGCTTGGAAAGGAGAAAAATTCGAGGTCTTCAGTGGAATAAATGTGCCAAGTAAAGCTTTTGGTGAGTTTATTGAGCATACTTATGGAACGCCTTCAATTTCAGCAAAAGAATTGAAAGATATGATGGATAATAAACAAGACTTTATTGTTTTGGACTCCCGCCCCATGGATGAATATAAAGTGATGAACATTCCAACAGGTATAGATATGCCTGGAGCTGAACTTGTTTATAGGATTGAAGACGCACCCATAACTAAGAATACAACTATAGTTGTAAATTGCGCAGGAAGAACCAGGAGTATAATTGGGGCGCAGACGCTTATAAATGCAGAAGTAAAAAATAAAGTGGTTGCGCTGCGTAATGGAACGCAGGGATGGCACTTAGCTGGCTACAAATTAGAGCATGGCGCAGATCGGTCAGTGCCAGAAGTCACTAATCGGGGGCACTCAGTAGCACTTAAAAGGGCAAAGTCAGCAGCAAAAAAATTTGGGGTGGAGTTTATTAATTCCGAGACTTTAGATCGGTGGAGAGAACAAAAAGGTGAAAGAACATTAGCGGTTTTAGATGTTCGAACTCGAGAGGAATTTGAGACAGCGCATATTGCCGACTCACGGCATGCGCCGGGAGGCCAGCTTGTTCAAGCGACTGATATGTATGTTGCCACACAAAATGCAAGGGTAGTTTTAGTTGATGATAAAATGGTACGGGCGTTAATGACAGCCACATGGCTTGTTCAACTAGATTGGTGTGAAGTTTTTGTCTTGGAGAGCGGATTAGAGCACCAGGCTATTTGCGCCGGTAGTGAGCTAAACCCATGTTTTGGCTTACAAAAGCAGGATGTAACAATGGTGTCGCCTCGAGAAGCGTATGAGTTGCAATCCAATGGGGCCATATTAGTGGATCTCAGTCGGAGCCTTACTTATAGGGAAAAACATGCGAAAGGATCCGCATTCGCTGTTAGGGCAAATTTGAGCGACGATCTTTCAAAATTTCCAAAAAACTCGCGATTGATCTTTATTTCAGACAACCAAAATCTAGCGATACTCACAGCTCTTGACTTTGCGAAAACGGAACTCAACGTAGCAGTTGTTGATGGGGGAACGAGCGCTTGGGAAAATGAGGGATTACCAATGGAAGCAGGAATGACAAATCTAATCTCTCAACAAATTGACGTTTATTTGAGGCCTTACGACAGGCAGGATCCCAAAGAAATAGAAAAGGCGATGAATGAATATTTAGAATGGGAACTTGGCCTTGTTTCGCAGATAGCGCAGCCGGGTGGCGTCACCTTCAAAGAATATTCCATTTGAGCTGACTTAAGATTTAATATGATAAATTATTACGACTAACACGGTCTAATTGCTGCTGATTTGATCAATGCAAAAACCTGGGACCCTACTTTAAGTCCCAATTTTGAGGCACTTTGCTGCGTTATACGCGCCCAAATTGAGACATTTCCAACAGAAAGGAGGACATCACAGTGGGTATCTTTTGATGTTTCTATCTTAGCCACCGAAGCTTCTAGAATATTGGCAATACTTGTCGCAACGGGTTTTTCTAATGCAAGCGCTACATCTTGAGCTTTTAACTCAATGCGAACGTTTTCTAGAGGGGCTAGATTTCCTTGGCTTACAAGAAAATACCCACCCGGAAATACTAATTTACTCAAACCGTCCTTGCCGTTTTCTTTATCAACATGGCAATTAATCAAGGAGGTTTTGTCATCTTTGCCTAATAAAATGCCAAGTGAGGGGGAATTTATTACATCGAAAATTTGTCCATGATCTAAAATTTTTCCATTTTCAAGCAGGACGAGATGATCTGCTAACCGCACTACTTCTTCCATTTGATGGGATACGTAAATTATAGGAATTTTTAAATTTTTTTTGAGTGTGGCTATGTAGGGAAGTATTTCCTGTTTTCTAGCAAAATCCAATGCGGCGAGTGGCTCATCCATAAATAGGAAACTTGGGCCTGATAAGATAGCTCTTCCAATAGCAGTACGTTGACGTTCACCGCCAGATAATGTTGATGGTTTTCTTTTTAAGAGCTGCCCTAGACCAAGTAATTCAACAATTTCTTTTTTACGGATTGTCTTATCATTAGATCTTTTGTGGCCAAAATCTAAGTTTTCGTCTACCGACATATGAGGAAAAAGACGCCCATCTTGAAATACATATCCTATACCACGCTTTTCTATTGGTGAATTAATTTTATTTTCGGAGTCGAAGAATGTTGCGTTACCAACTTTTATAAGTCCAGACATTGGTTTAATAATGCCCGACAATACATTGATAAAAGTGGTTTTTCCGGACCCTGAGGGGCCAAATAACACCGTCGCCCCTGTGCTAGGAATTTCCAAATTAATATCCATTAGGAAATCATCGCGCTCAACAACAAACTCTGCACTAATCATTGGTCTGCCTCAAACTTTGTGCCTAAACGGTTCTTAACCTTTCTAGCTAATAAATCAGAAGCAATTAGGGCTGCAAATGCAATAACAACGGAAATAGTAAGCAGTCGTATTGCCGGCGTTTGATCCCCAGGGATTTGAGTAAAGTTATACAATGCGAGGGGTATAGTTTGTGTTTCCCCTGGAATATTTGACACAAAGGTTATAGTAGCTCCAAATTCACCAAGGCTTCTAGCAAAAGCTAAAATTGTACCAGTAAGTATCCCAGGTAATGAGAGTGGTAAAGTTATACTTAAAAAAACTATTGTGCGGCTCGCCCCGAGAGTTCTGGCTGCAACTTCTAGCCCACGATCCATCGTGTCCAATGATAATCTAACGGCGCGGACCATAAGTGGAAATGCCATAACGGCCGAAGCAATCGCTGCCCCCTTCCAGGTAAACGCAACTGTGATGTCAAAGGTATCATATAACCATGATCCCAAAACCCCACGGCGACCAAGCAGCAGAAGTAGCATATAACCAACGACAACTGGTGGCATAACAAGCGGTAAGTGAACCAAACCATCCAGTAGCCATTTACCAGGAAAATTTAATCTTGAAAGCGTGAAAGCAGTGATAACGCCAAGCGGTAGACAAATAGCTACGCTGAAAAATGCAACCTTTAATGTCAAATAAAAGGCATCAATTTCGATGGTTGTTAAATTGAACACTAATTAATCCGTTTAATCCGTTTTAAACCCATGTTTGTGGAATATATATCTAGATTGCTCTGAAAAGAAAAATTTAAAGAGTTTAAGGGCCTCTTCTGGTTGCTCTTTGTTGTTCAAAAGTGCCAGGGGATAAGCTATTTTTTCATGAGTGTTTTCGGGGATTTCTAATAGAGTTTTTACGTATGGTGAGGCGAGGGAGTCGGTATGATAGACGATTCCCAAGGGCACTTCGTCGCGTTCTACAAGCGCTAAAGCAGCTCGGACATTGGTCGACTGCGCCAATTTATCTTTGATTTTTGGCCAAACCTGTAAATTTTTCAAAGCCTGCTTAGCGTAAATTCCTGCTGGTACAGCTGAAACCTCCGCAACGGCAAGTCGTCCTCCATTCAGATGAAGATGAATATTGCTCAGTTTATTTTCAGTCAATTTTAATGATGATGTTTGTGGCGCGACTAAAACCAACCGATTAAAAAATACATTCTTTGATTTTCTTACGAGATTACTCTCTGTAATTCTATCCATCCATACTTTATTAGCTGCTAAAAATAAACTGGCAGGAGCTCCATCTAAAATTTGCCTGGCGAGTGCTGAGGTCGCTCCATAGACGGGAAGGAAACGAGTTTCTGATTTTGTATTATATGATTTTAATACAGCCTCAACCACATTTTGGGTGCTGGCCGCCGCGTATAAGTAAGTAAGGTTTTTTGCAAAACCTGCAGAACTACCTAGTGAAATCAGAAAGGCGAAAACCATTATAAAGCAAGGGGAGGTGAATTTGTTCAATTTGAAGTACAGTCCAAAAAAATGATAGCAGTCATCAATGTAATGTTATTTTGATATTTTAAATTTTCTCGTCCGCCTAGGATATTTTTTACTGGGATAAACGGCCGGAAAACCATTTAAGGTCAGAAGCTATGCTAAGGTTAGCTTTTTTTTCCATATCTAAATACCTAGTCAGAATTTCTTTCCCATAGTTACTTAAAAGTGCTCCGCCTCCGCCTTTGCCGCCTGTAGTTTTAATCACTAAAGGCTCTAAAAAATCATTGTTTATGTTATCAATCAATCCCCACGCTTTTCTGTAGGACATGCCCATTTCGCGTGCTGCAGCTGAAATAGAGCCTGTTTTATCGATAATATCGAGGAGCGTTGCCTTTCCAGGGCCAAGCGCAATTCTATCTCCGATAAGTAATCGTATCCTTGGAATTTCCGATTTTTGCACTTTAACAACTACAGAGAATTAATTTCTGTTAATCTATCCAAGCCTGCGCCTAGATCATCAATTAGGTCCTCTATATCCTCTAGCCCTGCATGGACACGGAGAAGCTGGCCGCTCTCCTCCCATTTCGTTGCTGTTCGATTGTCGGCAGGGTTTGCGGGTACTATTAAGCTCTCGAACCCGCCCCAACTAGCTCCCATTCCGTAGAGATTTAGTCCGTCAAGCATTGCTGCTAATGCTGCTCGAGAGTAACCATCTTCTAATACGAATGAGAATAGGCCGCTAGCACCGGTAAAGTCTCGTTTCCAAATATTGTGGCCAGGGTCGGTTTCTAGCCCTGGATGGAGTACACGTTTAATTTCTGGTCTATCTTTAAGCCAGTTAGCAAGGTCGAGCCCATTTCTTTGATTCTCCTCCATGCGAACTGCCATTGTTCGAAGCCCTCTTTGCGCTAGATACAAGTCATCCGGGCCCGATGCGTTTCCATAATTTCTTGCGGTGCTGCGGGTTTTTTGCTCCCAATCGGGGCATTTAGAAACGATAACCCCCATCATAACATCAGAGTGTCCGCAGATATATTTTGTGACAGCTTCAACCACGATGTCTACGCCTTTTTCAAATGCATTGAAGTACATGGCGCTTGCCCATGTATTGTCCATAATAACTGTAATCTCTTTTGCTTGAGCCTCCTCCGCGATGGCGGGAATGTCGGACATTTCAAAAGTCTGTGATCCCGGGGCCTCGGTGTAAATAAGAACTGTATTAGGCTTAATTAACTCTTTTATTTTAGAGCCAATTAAAGGGTCATAATAAGTGGTTTTTATGTTAAATTTTGTTAGAATTTCATCACAAAACCGGCGAGCGGGCCCATACACATTGTCTGTCATTAGAATGTGATCACCAGCTTTTACGCAGGCGAGTATAGCATTGGTAATAGCTGCGAGACCCGAAGAAACGGATACGGCCCCCGCGCCGCCATATATACTTGCTATGCCATCCTCGAAATAGCGGCTAGTTGGGGTTCCACTGCGGCCATACCTATATCCACTCCAGTCCGGTTTTCTTGCGGCTTCAAACTTATCTAACGAAGGCTGCAGAATTGTGGAGGCGTGATAGACTGGAGGATTCACCACGCCGTGGTTGTTATGTGGATCTCGTCCAGCATGAACGAGGTTAGTTTTCAAACGGTCGGATCGTTTTGATGACATAGCTAATCTCTACCACTTTTTAAAAAATAAAATAAATATAGGTAAACTTGAACTTGATCATTCGAGAGTACTACTGTGTTTCACTCTTCGTCCAGTGAGTGGAAAGTTATTTTTTATCTGGATCTCTTAACATTGTTCATTTTTAGATTTTTGCTCTAATTCTGGAGTATTTTATCAATTTTTCGCGATCTTTTTTGAATCTGGCGATTTTTATTTGGGTAGCGACATTGTTCGCTTGCCAAAAAGTCGAGCTCATGCTTGGATGCAACCAATCACAGGGGAGCATTTTGCTTAGGGGCTAAGACTGTCATCTATCAATGTAGGTCGGCAATTAGTTTTTGAGCTTTTGCTAGACTAGGATTACGGAAGTTGCGGTAACTTGTATAATTTGTTCTGATTTCGAGTCACTGCGTCATTCGTTCTTTCTTAAAACTTACAGGAATGGGTTTCTACATGAAGAAATTAAGCCTTTTGGGTCTGGGCGCAGGCCTCTTGGCGGCTTTCTCGTTTACGGCGGTTCCAGCCATGGCAGAAAGTACGCTAGAAATGGTTAAAAAACGTGGTCACCTTCGGTGCCAGGTTGGGCAACCTACACCAGGTTTCTACAATCTAAAAGCTGACGGCACTTGGGTCGGAAGCGACGTATCCATTTGCCGTGCAGTAGCTGCCGCAATATTTGGTGATCCACAAAAAGTAGAATTTCAATCAGTATCATCAACTGTTCGCTTTACTGCTCTAGCCAACGGCGAGTCCGATATGTTGTCCAGAACTGCTACTTGGACGATTTTCCGAGATACTCAGCTTGGTTTGAACTTCACCGCAGTGAACTTTTATGACGGCCAAGGGTTTATGGTAAGGAAAGATTCTGGCATTAAAAGTGCCATGGAACTAAAGGGCGCAACTGTTTGTGTTGCAACCGGTACCACGACCGAATTAAACCTCACAGACTTTAGCCGAATGAATAAATTGGACATTCAGCCAGTCGTTTTCTCTGATAATAACGTTCGTAATGAAAGTTATTTAAAGGGAAACTGTGATGCGATTACCAATGATAAATCTGGTCTAGCCGCTATCTTAGCAGGGTTTCCTGACAAAGAAGCACATATCATACTCCCAGAAACAATTTCGAAAGAGCCTCTTGCTCCAGCTGTGCGTAAGGGTGACTCTCAGTGGTTTGATATAGTTCGCTGGACGGTTTTTGCATTAATTTCTGCGGAGGAGCTCGGAATTACTCAGGCGAATGTAGACGAAATGCGCAAAAGCCCACCAAACCCAGAGATAGCTCGTTTCATGGGTGTGGAAAAAGAAATGAATAAAGGCTTAGGTCTTGGGAAAGACTGGGCTTACAACATTATTAAAAGTGTTGGTAACTACGGAGAAGTCTACGAAAAGTATATGGGCTTTGGAAAAGAAGGTATTGGTATAGCCCGTAAAGGCTCACCAAATGACCTTTGGACACGTGGTGGTTTGATGTACTCCCCACCATTTCGTTAAAAATATTGCTAACTCGGCCGATTGGGTTCGGCCGAGTTAACTCATCCTTATAGTGCGACAACATGCCGACTGTTTCTTGCGTTGGAAACATTGGGCTTTGGTTATCGAGATTATGAACTAGCTTTTCCGAAAAAGGGCTTATAGATGTCGGGAAACACACCAAGTAGTTCCGGGGGCGTCAACGCTATTATAAACGACGAACGCTATCGCTCGATTTTTTATCAGGTGGTTGTTTTTGGATTGTTTATCTGGGCAGTACTTTCTCTTATAGAGAATACCCAAATTAATATGGCAACGCGAAAGATGGCCGTTGGCTTTGATTTTCTTAAAAATACAGCCGGCTTTGCTGTGGCCTGGACGCCATTAGACTACAAGCCAAGTGATTCCTACTTAATGGTCTATTGGGTGGGTATCATCAATACGCTGATACTAGCGGGGATTTCGATCGTTCTTGCTACATTCCTTGGTTTTATTGTTGGTATATTAAGACTTTCTAAAAACTGGTTGGTCGCTCAGATCGCTTCCTGGTATGTAGAAGTTTTAAGAAATACCCCACTTTTATTGCAGATAATCTTTTGGTATCTTGGCGCCTTTGCAAATTTGCCGAGACCAAAGCAATCCATAGAAATTCTTGGTTTTGAATCATTGGTGTTAAACAACAGGGGTTTATATATACCCAAGCCACAACCAGAGGATTTGTTTTGGCTAACGGCGGTAGCTCTCCTTGTAGCAGTTTTAATTGCTATTGCTTTAAATAAGCGGGCAGCAAGAAAACAACAACAAACCGGCAAATATATCTCCACATTAGTTCCCACGTTATTGATAGTTTTTGGACTTCCCTCAGTGGCTTTTATTTTGACAGGCATGCCGTTGGAGTGGGAGCTACCAGCATTGAAAGGCTTCAATTACAGAGGAGGTGGCTTTGTACTGCCCGCTATGCTGGCGGTCATGGTCGCGCTTGTGGTTTATCATTCAGCATATGCGGCGGAAATGGTAAGAGCTGGTATTCTCTCTGTAAGCAAAGGTCAAACGGAGGCAGCTTCATCACTAGGGCTAAAACAAAGTTTTGTGATGAGATTGGTAATTATTCCACAAGCAATGCGTGCAATAGTTCCACCGATGATCAGTTTGTGGATGAACGTAGTCAAAAATTCATCATTGGCGATCGCTATTGGTTTTCCAGACTTAGTTTCGGTTTTTATGCAGACATCTCTAAATCAGTCAGGGCACGCGGTAGAAATTGTTGCATTGGTTATGGCTTTTTATATGACGGTAAGCCTTACGATTTCGGCTTGTTTAAATGTTTACAATAAAAAAATACAACTAACGGAACGTTGAGGCCGATGACTGAAATCACAGAGCAAAATGAAGTATCTGAGAAGTTCGTCCCAAAACCATCGCTGCCACCGCCACCAAACACCACTGGTGCGATAGGATGGCTAAGATACAATTTGTTCGATGGTTTCTTGAGTTCCTGCCTGACAGTGTTAAGTCTTATCGCCATCGGATTTATGTGCGTAAACTTTTATGAATGGGCGTTTGCCAAGGCTGTGTTAGAAGCGGCCAATAGGCAAGAATGTAGAATTACGCCTACGGAGTTTGGAACATGCTGGGCGGGCGTTAAATTTTGGTTCACTCGTTTCATATACGGACGTTACACAGATACTGAAATATGGCGGGTAAACTCCGCAGCCATTATACTAATTCTTTGGATGATACCAGTTTGGCTACCTCGAGTTACGGCAAAACTCAATATTGCTCTCAGTGGAGTTCTTATTTTCCCGTTTCTCGCGGGATATATGTTTTTGGGTGGCGACCGCAACTGGTTTATGGAAATAATGGTATCTGTTGCACTTGGCTGCTTTTTAACAGCGATTATACATTCTTTGTTATGTCTTTTTACAGGAGCCGGTATATCCAAGTGGATTATACAGCTTACCGGATTTTCCAACCGTAGCGAGCGGTTGCACAAATTTCCGGTAATTGTGTTCGCTGTTATAATTTTTCTCCTTAGTTTATTTTTGATCAGTGATGTCACTTTTAAGGAAATGCCTAATAATCTATGGGGTGGATTGTTTTTGACCCTAGTTATTTCTGGGATTGGTATAGCCTCAGCCCTTCCGGCGGGAATTCTGCTGGCGCTAGGTCGACGTTCTAAAATGACAGTGATCCGGGTGCTTTGCGTCGCTTTTATTGAACTTTTTAGATCAGTGCCGTTAATAACCATCCTGTTTATGGCGACAACAATGTTTCCTCTTTTTTTGCCAGAGGGATTTCATATTAACAAACTTGCAAGTGCTATTGTGGCTGTTTGTCTTTTCGCTGCCGCTTACATGGCTGAGGTGGTTAGGGGAGGTCTCCAAGCAATACCAAAGGGACAGTATGAGGCAGCCGAGGCAGTAGGATTAACCTATTGGCAATCAATGGGATTTATTGTGATGCCGCAGGCCCTAAAATATATGATCCCAAATATCGTAAGTAACTTTATGGGATTGTTCAAAGACACCACGCTCGTCAGTATCATAGGACTTTATGATTTATTGGGTATGATAAATGCGGTTAGTCAGGACCCAAGTTGGATTGGGCTACACCACGAGCCATTATTCACAGCCGCAGTGATTTTTTTCATAGGTTGCTTTGCTATGTCGAAGTACAGCCAGTATTTGGAGAGAAACTTAGGTGCGGGTAACGGTCGTTAGTAGATTAATTCATTCGTTTATACCGAGGAATTCATAAAATGAATACAAAAACGGAAACCGAAAGTAACCAACTTCAATCAGCTGCTTCAGATGAGGTGGCTATTTCAATGTCTAAGGTAAATAAGTGGTTCGGTAACTTCCATGTCCTTAAGGATATAGACTTATCTATCTATAAGGGTGAACGTATTGTTATCTGTGGGCCATCCGGTTCAGGAAAGTCCACACTTATAAGGTGTATTAATAGACTTGAAGAGCATCAGGACGGAGACATAAGTGTCAATGGTGTAACGCTAGACAGCAATTTGAAAAATATACATGCCATTCGGAGCGATGTCGGTATGGTCTTTCAATCTTTTAACCTTTTTCCGCACCTCACTGTTTTAGAGAACTGCACATTAGCGCCGGTGTGGGTCAGAAATATGACAAAAACAGAGGCGCAGGAGATAGCAATGGAGTATCTCACGCGAGTGAAGATTCCAGAACAGGCGGAAAAATATCCCGGCCAGCTCTCCGGAGGGCAGCAACAACGGGTAGCTATCGCACGCTCACTGTGCATGAATCCGCAAATAATGCTATTTGATGAGCCGACATCAGCATTAGACCCTGAAATGATTTCTGAGGTTTTAGATGTGATGATAGAACTAGCGGAGACTGGGATGACAATGCTAGTTGTTTCGCACGAAATGGGTTTTGCGCGTCGAGTAGCTGATCGTGTTATTTTTATGGATTACGGAGAAATTGTGGAACAAAATACTCCTGAAGAATTTTTTGCGAATCCCAAGTCAGATCGAACTAAATTGTTTTTAAGTCAAATATTATCGCATTAGCTTTAGAGCCTGATTAGTCAAAGTTCGATACTAAACTTAACCCCTCTTTCGTGGTATTGGGAGACCAGCTTTTGTTGGATCAGGTAGAAACTCTATTGATTTCTTCGTTATTTCAAATCCGCAAGATGTGTAGAGGTCTATTGCTCTCGGATGATCTAGATCGCAGGTATTCACCGTTACTCTCTTTGTCGCGGCTGCCCATGCGAAATCAATGATTTTCATAAGAAAATAACGCCCCAAACCTTTTCCTATAAAACTCGGCATTAATCCAAAGTATTTTATCTCTGCTTGATGCAGTTTCTTGGATCTTTTTATTTCACTGAAACCAGCTATTTCATCACCGGAAGACAGAGTATATATGTCGACATTAGGATGTGTAATTGTCTCCAACAATTTTTGATCAGTTAATAATCGGCGTTCAATCCAAGTCCATGGACCACCAATGGTATTATAGAGAAACCTGTAATCTTCAACTGTCGGTTGAGTTAATTTTACAATTTTTAACTCACAACCAAGTTCGAAGATATTATGTTCTGTTTGTGGTGGTTTCTCCTTCATTTTAAGCCACGTTACTTGGGTCTTAATTCGCATACTTGCAACTCTTAATTCTCTTAACTTTTTGTCTGTTTAATTATTCATTACAGGTGTTTCAGATAATGAACCCCATTCGCTCCAGGAGCCGTCATAGACGGCTACGTCTTCTTTACCTATTAAAAACAACGCTAGCGCCAGAATACACGCAGTAACGCCTGAACCACAGGTTGTGACTATCGGCTTATCGATATCGTCAATTACATCTAGAAACTGTTTTTCAATTTCTGAGGCAGAAAGGAACGTTTTATCTTCCAAGGATAATAATTGGCCAAATGGTAGGTTTGCTGAACCAGGTATATGGCCAGAACGCATTCCCGGCCTTGGTTCTGGTTCCGTTCCAAAAAATCGGCCCGATGTTCTTGCGTCGATTATTTTTTCGTCAAGCGACTCCACAAGATCAAATATATCAGACAGATGCTTCACTAAGTCTTCGCGATAATTGACCTTGAATAGTTGAGGAGTAGGGACAATTATATCTGAGGTCAACGTGTTCCCATCTTTAAGCCATTTCGGTAGCCCGCCATTAAGTACTGAGACGTTGTCATGGCCAAATACGCGAAACATCCACCATGTTCTAGCGGCACTTTGCATACCATACACATCGTATACGATAACGTGTTTTTCGTTAGATATCCCCAAAGAGCCGGCAGCTTCGGCAAATTGATCGGGGGAAGGCAACATATGGGGCAGATCGCTGTCTGAGTCACAAACTTTGTCTATATCAAAGTATCTCGCGCCCTTTATATGTCCATTGTTGAATTCATCGCTGGCATTGCGGTCCACATTTGGTAAATGATAAGTGCCATCGAGTACCACAATATTTGGATCATCAATATTCTCAGACAATTTTTCTGTTGATATCAACGCATTTGGGTTTTTGTAGGTCATTTTTTCCCTTATTTTTCCATGGTTTTCTTCTGTTTGGTTAAAAAAGCTGAAAGCTTTTCTTCATTAAGGCGATAGTAAATCTTATCACTTTTTTGCAGGGTAGTAATATGTTCATAAAAGTTTATTGCTTTGCTATTCCAGGTGTCGGCAGTCCAATCGATTTGGGTAACTTCATTCTCTAATCCATACTCAACAAGCGCTTCCATAAGTGCATACCCAATTCCTTTATTGCGTGCTTTTCGCTCTACGTACAAATCTTGTATGAAAATGCTTGTTTGGCATGTAGCAAGTGCAAAAATTTTAGAAAATGCTAGGAAGGCAAGGGGCTTGCTATTTTCCAAGGCTATAAAGATTTTCAATCCGGAGTTTTCTTGGAACACCTCGTTTTCTATTACATGAGACATAAACGATCTTTGATACTTGAGCGGCATACCATAAAAGGTCAATAACTCTTGTAAAAGCCGCGATATTTCGCTTGCATCTTCTTTATCAGCAAGACGGATTTCAAAGTCACCTGCAAAAACAGAACTTTTTTCTATTGTCATATTGCTCCATGCTAACAAAAGGTGTGAAAACTAGGTGTAAGGTCTTAGGATTTGTATTTTTGAAAAAAAGATGCAAGAAAAATAATATCCTACGACAGTGTAGGTTTAAAACTTTTGAGCGCAAGAACAAAGAAAATAGGTAATGAATAAAAAACCGCTAGATGGGATTAAGGTTCTCGACTTAGGTCAGGGCGTAGCTGCCCCTTATTGTGGCCTTTTATTAGCACAATATGGAGCCGAAGTTATAAAGGTTGAGCCAATAAATGGTGATTGGGCAAGGGGCTTAGGAGCGCCGAAGGGAGATCAAACAGCCTACTCTATTTATTATAATCTTGGAAAGAAAGGCATAGCTGTTGATTTGAAGACAAAAGAGGGTCTCGATGTCATTCTTAAATTAGCGTCCAATAGTGATGTTGTTTTAGAAAACTTCCGACCAGGAGTTGTGGACCGTTTAGGGATTGGTTTTGAGGACGTGAGAGCGCTCAATTCTAAAGTGCTATATGCATCTGTAAGTGGCTTCGGCCAAACGGGACCGTACTCTGATCGGCCAGGTTCAGATACGGTTCTACAAGCTTTTTCTGGACTTGTATCTCTCAATCGCGATAAAGATGATATTCCACAAAAAGTTGGGACTATCGCCGTCGACGTCATTACAGGTCTTTGTGCCTTCCAAGCTGTTTCCATGGAACTCTTCGGAGGGGTACGTGAGGCAAAACTTTTAGACCTCAGTTTGTTGCAGTCGGCAGCTAATCTTCTAGCTCCTAATATAGCTGATTTTTTTATTAGTGATGGTCCCCCTGTCTTACTGAATGTTCCCGCAGGAACATATCAAACCAGCGATGGCTGGATCGCCGTTACTCTCGTCAAAGAGGAGCAATTCGCGAACTTATGCAAAATTATTAAAGAACCCAATTTGGCTGGCGATCGAAGGTTTGGTAGTTTCAAAAAACGAGCGAAAAATAAGCACATTCTAATGGAAATAATCCAATCCAAAATAAAATCGAAAACGAGTAATGAATGGTTAAAGCTTTTTACCGAAGAGGGCATATTAACCAGTCCGGTTAATAGTCTAGGCGATTGGTTAAAAGATCCTCACGTAAACGCAATAAATGCTTATTCTGAAATTAATCAGCCGCACCTTGGAAACATACCGATCGCTTCTTTGCCAGGGGGCATTCCTTTGAAAGGAATTGCTCCAGGTATAGGTTCAAATACAGAAGAGATTTTAAGCTCAAATGGATTTTCAAAAAAAGATATTGGCGACTTAATTTCCAAAAAAATTATCTTCGATTCGGAGGCTGAAGATGAATGACACATTTGAACCTGAAAATCATAAATATCCAGCATCATTGTTCTTTGAAGATTTAAGGGTTGGAGAGACGTATTATATACCGTCTAGAACCCTATCAGATGCAAATTTCGCTGCTTTTCAATTGGCTTCCGCAGACAATCATCCTATTCACTACGATATAGAATATTGTAAAAATAGAGGCTATCCAAATCTTTTAGCCCATGGCTTTCAGGTGCTTATACAGACCGCGGCAGGAGCAGGTAATTTTGCTCACCTCATAAGTGACTCGCTTGTCGCTTTTGTCGAACAATCGAGCAATTTTATAGCACCCGTATTTTCAGGAGATACAGTTTACCCTGAGTTGGAAATTTCAGAGTTGCTCGCGCAAAACACGACGGGAATAGTGACCGTTAACTCGAGAGTGCATAATCAAAGAAAAGAGCTTGTCCTAGAGGGTATTCAAAAATATGTCGTTCGAAAAAGGTCTAGTAATGGTAATTAAGCGCGCAGAACTCTTCAATAATTTCCTATATAAATTAAAAATAGAAGTGGGCTATTCATGAACATAGGCTTTATAGGACTTGGAACAATGGGGGCGGGAATGGCTTCAAATCTCTCAAAAGGTGGATATACCTTGATTGTTCATGACATCCTAAAGGGGGCGGCGGCACCATTTTTGTCGAATAATGCTTATTGGGCCGACACGCCCAGAGAAGTAGCAGAAAAATGTGAAGTTATTTGTCTATCTTTACCCGGGCCTACCGAAGTTAGCAGTGTAGCATATGGCGTGAATGGTTTGCTTGATGGAATTCAGACCGATGGAACTGTTTTTGATCTTTCAACAAATTCGCCAACCGTCATTCGAGAAATAGGGGATAAATTTCAAGCTAGGGGAGCCCATTTTCTAGATGCCCCTGTGAGTGGTGGGCCAACTGGTGCTCTGTCGGGAAAACTTGCGCTTTGGGTTGGTGGTAATCAGCAGATATTCGAGAAATACAAGTCCATTTTACAAACAATGGGGGATCAAGTTGCATACATTGGGCCGATCGGAGCAGGTTCGGTGGCAAAACTTGTTCATAATTGTGCGGGTTACACAATACAGACGGCGATAGGAGAAGTTTTCACTATGGGCGTTAAGGCAGGAGTTGAGCCACTGGCGCTTTGGGACGCAATTAGGCAAGGGGCTTTAGGCCGTCGCCGAACATTCGACGGTTTATCTCAACAGTTTTTGCCGGATAGCTATGACCCACCTGCCTTTGCACTTAAGTTAGCTCACAAGGATGTGTCTCTTGCGACACGATTAGCGAAAGAGGTTGGAGTCCCAATGCGGTTGTCAAATATGGCATTGGAAGAAATGACAGAAGCATTAAATAGAGGATGGGGGTATTTGGATTCAAGAAGTCCTCTTAAACTGCAGCAGGAGAGGGCTGGGGTGGAGATAAAAGTGGACATAGAAAAGTTAAAAGAGATTTTGAAGCGCGACCCAGCAATATAGTAGGTTTCTACTTAGTTGCCCACGCTTTCTTTAAAGCCGGTCTCTTTTCAAGCCTGTCGATGTAAGCTTTTATATTATTTTTGTCGCTAATATCTGCCCCTAATCTACCTGATACAATACAAGCATGGCCAGTCATGATGTCAGCGCCAGAAAATTCACCGGCCAAAAACTCTCTGTCTTCCATATGGAGATCGATAGCAGTCAACATCCGGCTTAATAGTTTTGTAGCTCTATCAACGTTGGTTTGGTTCCTACGTTCTTCGGGCAAAAATATTGTTTCTACGACAATTATATTAACTTGCGGCATTATCATACCTTCAGCATAGTGCAGCCATTGGAGGTATGCTGGATATTCGGAAGATTCAGCAGTCGGTATGAGCCTACCGTCTCCATACTTTGAGAGAACATATTGAGTTATTGCTCCTGATTCAAAAATTGTGACTCCGTTGTCTTCCAAAGCAGGCACACGGCCTAGAGGATGAATTTTTAGGTATTCAGGCGTCCTCATGCTTTTGTCTCCCAAAGGATAGATCTCCACGTCGTAGGGTAGTTCAAGTTCGTTTAGTAACCATAAAGCTCTAACCGACCTACTATTAGGGGCGTGGTGAACCTTCATAAGATTTCCTTCTCTTAAATGCTGTTATTTTAATGACTTAAATACTTAAATCTAAAAGGTTATAATCGTGTAAACTTTTTCTCGCTGCCGCGTTCCAGGTGAAGTCTTCCGTGGAATCACTGAGTGGTTTATACTCAAAGGCTTGCTCGTCGGGAAACCGTTGCTTACGCGCTTCAATAGCTAACTTGATAACCTTCGATCGTTCGATTATGCGTTCTGAGTCATAAACGGCCGGCTTTCCATGGAGCCCACCACCTTTAACACCTAATACCGACTTGCGCCGGTGAAAACCTTGATTGATCGTTATTCTCCAGTCATTGCTTGTATTAGCAAAGGAACCATGGACGGCTTGCCTATTACTGATAACAACATCACCAGGATTGCAAACCATTGGAATTGCTTCTTCTATTCTTTCGCTGCCAGCTCTAGTAACCATTTCTGCAATATCAACATATCGCTCCTTGTGACTTCCTGGCACCACCCAAACACCATTTGCAGCAGTGCATCCGTAAAGTTGAGCCATGAAATTAAATCCATGAGTCCCTTCATCAAAGTCTGGGCTGTCCCAGTGTGTGGTACCATCGCGATGCCACGCCACTGATGCCCCAATACCTGGTTCTTTGATAAAGAGAGCTTCAGTAAATGGAACAAAATCTTCGCCGTTTATTGCTTCCGCTACCTTTAATAGTTTTGGGTGAGCATAAGTTCGGAGTAATTCCTCAGAAAATTGGAGAGTTCCAAGGATTAGATAAACAGCTTCATCTGGCACATTCCCTTCCGGAAGAGGTTCATTCATTTTAACGGGATGTCGGCCATTCGCTAAACTTGTACCACCAAACGGATCTGCAAGTGGTTTTGACCAAAATAGTGTAGGGGCTTTACAATTCAAACCAATAGCAGGTTCTCCCAACTTGTTTAGATCTGCATTTCTACTTGTTGGGAGACGATCTAAAATTGAAGAAACGCCAGTTTTCAAATCCATAAGTTCTTCGTGTGAAAGGACGTTTTCAAAGACATAGAAGCCCATCTCAGAATAAATCTCTAAAATATCCTTTGACAAACCACCATCGGATTCAAACTCAATAGGCCCTCGGTTGCCCAAACTCCTTGCCTTTGCTTCGCCTTTTTCAAAATACTCTCGCATAGCTGGATCATTGGCACCGTAATCGCTTGACGATTCAGCTGTAGCTCGCATGCTAGTATCCTCCGCATCTTTTTTCTATTTGATGATAGTCAAAAACGCCATTTTGAACAATCAGCTATGCGTTTTTGAATATTTTGATTTATTGAATGGTGGCTTGTCTCTTGGGGGCTTTTGTATAGGAACCGTCTAACTACGCTGCTCAGAAGTAGAGCAATAGTAGAAGAAGGGGGTTTGAATCCGGCAAACGATTTACTGATTGGGGAAGAATTGGGTAACCGTGTTCGTAGCCCAGGCGTCCATATTGATATTGACGTTTAAAAACAATGACTTAGAGGAAAATAAAAAAGCGGTTTGGCTCCCCGGGACGGATTCGAACCGCCGGCCAAGCGGTTAACAGCCGCTTGCTCTACCGCTGAGCTACCGGGGAACACAGCAGAATTGTAATCAGGGTATATAGCAATGCAACTCTTGAGACACAAATCTTTTTTAATAAATTAATACCTTTATTTGGAGGCCCGGGCCGGAATCGAACCGACGTAAAAGGATTTGCAGTCCTCTGCATAACCACTCTGCTACCGGGCCGTATCTCAAACAATCAGCAAGCTAATACCTTATCCCTATCTAAGGTAGGACGTTCATGCAAGAGCAAATCTAATTTTTTGTTTTATCAGCAGCTACATTGATTTTATCTTTCAAAGGCAGCTATATATCATACAGGTGACTCGTAAATCAGTATTAAATTTAAAAGAATTTAATTCTATCCAGCAAACAATGCATAGCGATCCATTGAGTTACCTTAGATATCGTCGTATAATAAAAAAAATGGTGTTACCTAAGGTTTCGACATAAATGGATAATTTCGCGATAGCGCGCCAAAATATGGTTGATAATCAAATTCGAGCCAATAAGGTCACTGATCCGGCCTTAATAGAAGCATTCTTAAGTATTCCACGAGAACGCTGGTGATTTTAAGTTTTGCGAAAGCACGGGGACCCCAGTTTTAGATGAATATATATGTCGCTCCAGATTTTGTTGATTTTACTGGAAATAGTTAAAACTTATAGGATTGTAATTAGATGCGTAGAATTTTTAGTCCTTCGAAAAAAAATATTTTCAAGGCGGCTGTCTTTGGATTATCTCTGACTTTTTGCAATGTTAATGCAACAGTGGTATTCGCGGAGGAACTCAAGCAGGCTCTCGCCTTCGCCTATCAGAACAATCCTGACTTACTGGCCGCGAGAGCAAACCTTCGAAAGATTGACGAAGGGGTCCCCGCTGCAAGGGCAGGTTGGCGTCCGACTGTTACATCTAACTTCAGTATTGGTGTTTCCCAAACGAACTCTGACTCTAATGGCGTTTCCTCTGACACCTCGAACGTGCCAGGTAGTATTAGCCTTTCGGTAAATCAATCAGTTTATGACGGAGGGAGAACAAAAATTTCTATTCGTCAAGCGGAAACTAATGTTCAAGGCGAACGCTCAAGACTTTTTACCGCTGAGCAAAAAGTGCTTCTTGATGGCGCTATAGCTTTCGTAGATGTAATAAGCGCTAGATCTGTTGTGGAGTTGCAGACAAATAATTTAAAGAGATTAGAGAAACAATTAGAAGCAACTAAGGAGCGTTTTAAAGTAGGCGAAGTTACTCGCACCGATGTTGCTCAAGCAGAAGCTAGAGTTGATCGTGCGAAGGCCGATAAAATCAAGGCCACAGGTGACTTAACGTCTTCTAATTCCACTTATAATAGGGTATTCGGGAAACAAGCCGGAGAACTAATAGCGCCAGAAGAAGTAAAAAATTTGCCAAGTGAAATAACAGAAGCAGTAAATTTCGCGCTAGAAAATAATTTTTCTCTGATCGCAGCGAAATTTGAGGAGCTCGCTGCCTTGGATGGTGTAGCGTTATCCAAGTCAGGTCTTCGACCTAATGTGACAATTACGGGGAGCGCCAGCCATTCCGATACATCAGGTGATACGGATACATCGAGTACCAGTTTGAGCGTGAATGCTAATATCAATATTCCGCTCTATCAAGCTGGAGCGGTTTATTCAGGGATAAGATCGGCGAAGGAGGAAGCTAACAGGCGACGCATATTGGTTGAGTCGTCAAGGCGAAATGTTATAGAAACATCGTCGAAAGCGTTCACCTCTTGGAGGACGGCTAAAGCACAGGCTGAAGCCTTAGCTGCGGAAGTGGCCTCAGCTGAAATAGCTTTGGAGGGAGTTGAGCAAGAAGCTTTGGTAGGAGCTCGCACTGTTCTTGATGTCCTTGATGCAGAGCAAGAACGATTAAGTGCTCAGGTGCGTTTGGTAAGGGCTAATCGCGATACCTTTGTTGCAGCTTATTCGCTTTTATCTGCACTAGGTAAGTTAACTGCAAAAGGGCTTGAGCTACCCGTTGAGATTTATGATTACGATAAAAATTTTGTTAGAGTGCGTAACTTATTTTATGGGGAAAGATAGATTTAAAATTACAAAAATAGTATTCAATCTGGTGATTTCTGAAGTTGTGAGTTAGAATTTTGTTAGTGATCTCTTTAAGGCCATAAATATGTCGGATACAGAGCAAGAACCATCCATGGAAGAGATATTGGCGTCTATTAGGCGAATAATATCTGATGACGATAAAGAAATGGAGGCTGCAACGCAAGAAAATGAGGAGGGCCCCGAGGTTAAAGACGAGGTTTTGGAAGAAGACATAGGGGCAATAGCAGAACCAGTTGCGCAGCCAGAGCCTGCTGCCGAGGTGATCGATGACGACGATGACGATATTCTGGATCTGACTGATATGGAAGCCGCTGACCCCGAGCCTCTTTTTGAGGAGCAAGCTTATAAAGAGGCCGAACCCGAACCCACAGTATCGCCGGTATCCCCAACACCCCCGCCGCAACCAGCTCCTTCAACGCCGACTCCTGCCACCCTTGTTTCGCCACCTCAAGCAGGCGAAGCAAGAGTGTCTTTTGAAAGACTAACTGATAAGTTAAATGAGGATTATTCGGAGCTGCCGATTGGAAATGGCGCTGTGACATTAGAGGGTTTAACTCGTGAGCTCGTACGTCCAATGCTAAAGGAATGGCTTGACCAACACCTACCTATGACGGTTGAACGGTTGGTGAGAGAGGAAATTGAGCGTCTAGTTATGCAGTCTCAACGGAGAGATCCCTGGTAGACGGATGCATAACTCTGCTTTCACTGCTGGTGTTTTAGTAAAATCCGAAATTAACGGCCCTGGCGTAGAGGGCTTCTATTACCTTTTTTAAGCGATACAACTAAAAATTAACGGATAAATGAATGCTTGATAAACATTACAAGCCAGGCTCTCTTGAGGAAAAATTCTACAAACTTTGGGAAAAATCGGGCGGATTCTCTGCCGATCCGGAATCATCGAAAAAGCCCTATGCTATAATGATGCCCCCTCCGAATGTAACTGGAAGTCTACATATGGGACATGGGTTAACATTTTCTCTTCAAGATATTTTAGTCAGATATTATAGAAAAACTGGACGAGACACCTTGTGGCAACCAGGTACTGATCATGCTGGTATTGCAACGCAGATGGTTGTTGAGAGGCAACTAGCTGCAGATGGTATATCGCGGCAAGACTTAGGTCGCACTAAATTCCTGGAAAAGGTTTGGGAGTGGAAAAATGAATCTGGCGGGACGATTACTGAACAATTACGTTCATTAGGTAGTTCCCCGGATTGGGGGCGCGAAAAGTTTACCATGGACCCAGACCTATCTATAGCTGTTACGCGAGTTTTCGTTAAATTGTACAAAGACGGGTTAATTTATCGAGATAAACGACTTGTTAACTGGGATCCAAAATTGTTAACGGCGATTTCAGACCTTGAGGTTCAACAAGTTGAGACCCAAGGTAAACTGTGGCACTTTAAATACCCAATTGAAGCGTGTAAGGATGAGTTTATTACAGTTGCGACGACGCGACCTGAGACTATGTTGGGTGACACCGGTATTGCCGTCAATCCAGACGATCCTAGATACGAAAAGTTTGTGGGCAGGAAAGCTGTCCTCCCATTGGTCGGTCGTTTGATTCCTATAGTAGCAGACGAATATAGTGATATGGAAAAAGGTTCTGGTGCAGTGAAAATTACTCCGGCTCACGACTTCAATGATTTTGAGGTGGGTAGACGCCACGAGCTTGAGTTAATAAATATCTTCGATGAAAAAGCTAAGTTAAATAAAAACGTCCCGGAAAAGTTTGTCGGACTTGATAGGTTCGAAGCTAGAAAGATAATCGTTGCTCATATGGAGGAGCTTGGTTTTCTATCTTTAGTAGAGGAGACCACTCATGTAGTACCTCATGGGGATAGGTCACAGGTTCCACTGGAGCCGTGGCTTACAGACCAGTGGTACTGCAATGCCAAGGTGTTGGCACAGGAGCCGATCAAAGCTGTTCAAGACGGTCGCACCAAATTTGTCCCAAAAAATTGGGAAAACACTTTTTTTGATTGGATGAAAAATATCCAACCTTGGTGTATCTCAAGGCAGCTTTGGTGGGGTCACCAAATACCTGCTTGGTTCGGGCCGGACGGGAAAGTTTTTGTGGAAGAAACAGAGAAAGTTGCTATCGCTGAGGCAGAAAAATATTATGGCGAACCTGTTGTATTGAAACGAGACGAAGATGTTTTGGACACTTGGTTTTCGTCTGCTCTATGGCCTTTCTCTACACTTGGATGGCCCAATAAGACTAAAGAATTAGAAAAATATTATCCTGGTGAAGTCCTGGTTACAGGATTTGACATCATCTTTTTTTGGGTTGCCCGCATGATGATGATGGGGTTGCATTTTATGAAAGAGGTCCCTTTTCAAACAGTATACATTCATGCGTTGGTCCGCGATGAAAAAGGGCAAAAGATGTCAAAGTCGAAAGGAAATGTTCTAGACCCATTAGATCTTATCGGAAAGTATGGTTCGGACGCCTTACGGTTTACACTAGCTGCTATGGCGGCACAGGGACGTGACATCAAGCTAGCTGAAGGTAGGATTGAAGGTTATCGAAACTTTGCTACTAAGCTATGGAATGCCGCTCGATTTGCTCAATTAAACAATTGTTCCTATGAACCCATGTTTCAACCTAACTTAGTGGTGTCTAAAGTTAATAAGTGGATCATTTCGGAGACTGTACAAATGGTTCGCAATGTTGAGATAGCTATAGCGAGTTATCGTTTTAATGATGCAGCAAACTTAATTTACCAGTTTACTTGGGCGACTTTTTGCGATTGGTACTTAGAATTCACTAAACCGCTTTTAGCCAACTCAGAGAATGTATTGCTAAGAGAAACTAGAGAAACCACTAGTTGGGTTTTAAAGCAGATTTTCAACTCGTTAAATCCGCTTATGCCCTATATTACAGAGGAGTTGTGGGAGCAGTTCGAATTTGGGGGCCTCCTTATTAATGAAAAGTGGCCCACATTCGATAACAATCTAATAGCCCCCGATGCTACAAGAGAGATTTCATGGGTCATTGCTTTGATAAATGAAATTAGATCAACTCGATCGGCGGCCAGCATAAATGTAAAGTCTAAAGTTCAACTTCTACTCAAAAAGTTTGATAAGGAGCGGACAAGCTACGTCGAAGCAAACGAGGAAATAATAATCAGGTTGGGAAATCTTGAATCGCTGAAAATAATGAAGGATGATTTCCCAAAAGGCACAATTCAAAGTGTTGTTGAAGGAAGCTTGTTTGGACTGTTAATTACAGAAGATATAGATTTGGGAAGTGAAAAAGAAAGAATTTCTAAAGACCTTATAAAAATCAAAAAAGAGATAGAAAAGTTCGAAAATAAATTAAGTAACGAAAAGTTTATGGAGAAGGCCCCAGAAAAAGTCATTCAAGAGACGCGTAACCGCCTAGATAAAGCTAAGAAAAAAGCAGACAAACTCGATCAGGTTTTGGAGGGTTTTACTCTTAGTTAGAGAGTGTTATTAGATTTATATTGAGCTTTTTGGATCATCGCACAATGAAAAAGTTCAAACTGTATGAGTTGGTTGGATTAACTCTAATCACCTTCTTCAGCCTGCTGTTTCTACCTGCTTTTCTTGATTTTGCAAAAGTTGTAAATATTTGGATTTTGTTATGCACAAGTATTTATTAAGAAGAATTTTATCGGGTATAGCTAGTTGTGGTCAATTTCAACTAAAATAGGCGTATGGTCGGAAGCCTTGCTTTTCCCTCTTGGAGAGGTATCGATACTGCAACCAGAGCAAATATCTAACGCGTGTGGTGAAAGAAGGAAGTGGTCTATCCTAACTCCATGATCCTTTGGCCAAGCGCCTCCTTGATAGTCCCAGAAAGTATAGCGTCCTGGAGTATCGTTAAAAACGCGGAAGGCATCTGAAAAACCTAAGTTTATCAACTCCCTATACTTTTTCCGGGTTTCTAGTTGGCACAAAGCGTCGTTTTGCCATGCTAACGGGTCGTGCACATCATCGTCATCCGGTACAACGTTGAAATCTCCGCCCAAAACAATAGCTATTTCTCGGCCTAGAAGCCTTTTGCTGTGTTCTTTGAGTTTCTCCATCCACGCGATTTTATAATTAAACTTATCAGAGTTTATAGGATTACCATTTGGTAGATATATAGAGGAAAAAATTATTCCTCTAACATTAGCCTCAATATAGCGGCTTTGATCGTCTTCCATGTAATTAGGCAGGCCGATTACTATCTCACACATCGGCAACCTAGATAGTATTGCTACTCCATTGTACGATTTTTGGCCATTCATTGCTACTTCGTATCCTAAAGATTCGAACTCTAGCTTAGGGAATTGGTCCTCAATACACTTTATTTCTTGTATTAAAAGTACGTCAATTTCCGAATGTGATAGCCATTCTAAAATATTTTGGAGACGCGCCCTGACAGAGTTAACATTCCAACTAGCTATTTTCACCGCGGCACCGACATCTTTAAATTGAAAAAGAAGTTCCACATCCACATCCTGAAGATGCGTTGGGATTTATAACTTGAAAATAAGATCCAATGAGTTCCTCAATGTAGTCTAGTGTGCCGCCTTTTATTAGCTCTAAGGATATTTCATCAATTACCACTGACACATCATTTTTTTTAAAAATGAGATCGTCAGAGTTTTTAATGGAATCAAATTTAAAAATGTATTGAAAGCCAGAGCAACCGCCGCCTTCTACTGCTACGCGCATAAACTTGTTATGTGCCTCTTCTTCGTTTTTGAGGAGCGCGCTAATTCTTTGAGCCGCGTTGTCACTAACATTAAAAGCCTGTAGATCTTCCTGCATGTTTTGATAGTCCCACCATACTCAGGTCGCTGTTGTTAAACATATTTATAATACACAATAAAGTATATATAAACGCTTAACTGATATTACAAATATTCCTCTTGTTACATAATTGTTTCTTTGAGGCCTTTAAACACCATGCTAACTCGGTCTTATTCAGCGAGAGTAACCTACTTGCCGAATATAGAATAATTAGAGGGGGAGAAGCTTGAAGGAACTATACCTAGCAGAATACGCATCTCTTTCGAGTAAGTCAAAAGGGCGTATATTTTATGAAAAGCCGGCGGAGGGGCGAACCTTGTACCAAAGGGACCGTGACCGTGTGCTCCATTCTGGCGCCTTTAGAAAACTCCAGTATAAGACCCAAGTTTTTGTCTACCATGAAGGCGATTATTATAGAACTCGCCTAACCCACACAATAGAAGTGGCGCAAATAGCAAGGTCGTTGAGTAGGCATCTTAACTTTAACGAAGATCTTTCAGAAGCTGTAGCGTTATCACACGATTTGGGCCATACACCCTTTGGTCACGCAGGTGAGGAAATACTTGATAACCTTATGAAACCTTATGGTGGATTTAATCATAATGAACAGGCATTACGGATTTTAACAAAAATAGAACGTCGTTATCCTCGTTTTGATGGATTGAATCTCACTTTTGAAACAATCGACGGTATAATAAAGCACAATGGTCCGATAAGAGGAAAACCAACTCCTTTTTTGTTGAACTTAAAGGAATCGATGAAGTTGAATTTTAGAGCTTTTGGAACTGGTGAGGCACAATTAGCAGCAATAGCTGACGACATTGCATACAATGCCCACGATATAGACGATGGTTTACGGGCTCGGATTTTTAAGATTACCGACCTTGAAAAACTCAGTCTTGTCTCACCGCTAATATCTAAAATTAAATCTGAGTTTGGCAGCATAGAAGAAAGTCGCCTTATAAGTGAGTTGGTAAGAAAAATTGTAGATAAACTAGTAGCAGACATATTAGCTGAGACGGCCAATCGCCTGCAAAAAATCCAGCCGGTTTATTCGGACGATATTATGAATGCAAATCAGCCCATAGTTTCATTTAGCAAAGAGCTTATGCCTAAGATACAACAGCTCCGCGAATTTCTATTTGCTAAAATGTATAGACATTACAAAGTGAATAGGATGGCCAGCAAGGCAAAACGAGTGATAGGCGAGTTATTCAATTTATTTATGGAGGAACCTTCAGTCTTGCCTGATGAGTGGCAATATTTAGACAAAAAAGATTTCAAAAATAACCAAGCGAGATTAATTTCTGATTATATTGCCGGTATGACCGATAGATATGCATTGTTGGAGTACGATAGACTATTTGATATTAAGGCGAAACTTTAAATGAATATATTTGAGAAAATAGAAAATATAGTCGAGCAAACTCTTCAAGAAATGCCATTTTGGTATGAAAGTGAAAATTTGCCACCTATTAATATAAAATTGGAAGCCCCTCGAGATAAGACACATGGAGATTTGTCATCCAACATAGCTATGATACTTGCAAAAACTATTGGAAAAACACCAAAGGACTTTGCCGCTGAGATATGTTGCCATCTAGCGGGTGCTGAGTTCATTCAATCAGCCACCGTTGCGGGACCTGGGTTTATTAACCTAAAATTAAAATCTGATGTATGGTTTGAATGTGTAAAATGTATTCTTCAAATGGGAGAAGATTTTGGATCTTCTGACTTTGGGAAAAATGAAGTTATCAATGTAGAGTATGTTTCTGCGAATCCGACAGGGCCCCTGCACGCCGCTCATGCAAGAGGCGCGGTTGTTGGGGACACGTTAGCTCGGCTCTTAAAAAAAGTAGGATTCCGAGTTTGTAAGGAGTACTATGTAAATGATGCTGGCACCCAAGTAGATATATTAGCAAAGTCCACCCATCTACGATATCTTGAAGCTTTAGGGCACGAAATTGGCCCCATCCCGGACGGGCTCTATCCCGGTGAATATCTTAAGGAAGTGGGGGCTGCGTTGGCCCAAAAAACCGGGGATATTTGGGTGACAGCTCCCGAAGAAGAGTGGTTGCCTGTAATCCGGGATTTCACGACTCAATGGTTGATGCGTTCAATCAAGTCAGATCTGAGTAGTTTAGGTATAGTTATGGATGAATATATATCCGAGCGGTCGTTGGTGGCTGCCGGTGAAGTCGACAACGCTATGAATCTTTTAAAAGAGAAAAAATTAATTTATAAGGGTGTGCTTCAGCCACCAAAAGGCAAACAATCAGGCGATTGGGAACCACGACCACAGCTTCTATTTAAATCGACTGATTTTGGAGATGATGTGGATCGAGCAATTCAAAAATCTGACGGGTCGTGGACTTATTTTGCTTCCGACGTCGCATACCACGTCAACAAAGTCAAACGTGGATACCTCAAAATGATCGATGTATGGGGCGCTGATCACGGTGGCTACGTTCGCCGCATGCAGGCAGCTGTCAATGCTGCTTCGAATTATAAAGCAAACCTAGATGTTAAAATTTGCCAAATCGTCCATTTATTGAAAAATGGTAAACCGTTTAGAATGTCTAAGCGGGATGGAACTTTTATTACGCTCGAAGATGTTTTAAAGGTTATTGGGAAAGATGTTACAAGATTTATGATGCTAACCAGGCGGAATGATCAAGTCTTGGAATTTGATTTTGACACGGTTGTAGCACAAAGTCGTGATAACCCTGTATTTTATGTTCAGTATGCCCACGCGCGTTGTTGTTCTGTGATGCGGCATGCATCAAAATTGTTTGGTAATAAGAGGCTGACGGCAGATTCACTGACTTATTCCCAATTTGAGCAGTTAGGAGATGAAGCCGAGATGGATGTGATAAAGGAACTTGCTTCTTGGCCTCGGATAGTTGAAGGCGCTGCGCAAGCTCACGAGCCGCATAGAATTGCTTTCTATTTAACCAATTTGGCGGGTTCCTTTCATTCGTTATGGAATAAAGGAAAAGATCACAGTGAATTGCGGTTCATCATCGAAGATAATGAAGACTTGACGTTTGCTCGTTTGGCTTTGATACAGGCGATTATCCTTGTGCTGGCATCCGGATTGGAATTAATAGGAATTGAACCGATACAGGAAATGAAATCGTGACGAAATTTTCGCATGATAAGGGTGAACCACCGATGTTAAATGATTCTGAAAGGCCCGTGCTGCCGCCGTTGAATTCGGCATCTCCAGCTCGTTCGGGACTAAAAATTTTTATATTCGTTGCCGTGTTCGGTCTCATGTCTGTCTCGGGGTTAGTCTGGTTCGCATTGAACCAAGGGGAATTGATCATTGGAAATGACGAAGTGCCTCTTGTTAAAGCGGATACATCTCCTATTCGATTAAAACCTGATAATCCCGGAGGTCTCAAAGTCCCGAATCAAGACCGGCTAATTCTTAAAAATTTAGAAATGGCAAATCCCTCAAAGCTTGAAATTCCAGAAAAACTCATCCCTAGACCAGAGCAGCCCATAGGCACTAATAGTGATAACAAGCGTATTGTTAATACGGTTAAAGAAAAAGCATTGAAAGATCGTGCTGCAGCGCCCCAAATACCAAAAATTGAAAGTTCTCAAGGTGACGGTGGATTGGGGGAAATCAAAAAATTAGAAAAGCACGAAAACAAAAAATATAACAAAATAGTAGCATACAAAGATGCAAGAGGAAATGAACAAAAAACTTCCACTAAAAGCTTTGAAGTTGGTGCTTACAGAATACAGTTAGCGTCATTGGCTAATCGGCGAGCCGCGGAGAAATTTCTAAAAAAAGTAAGAAGTAAAAATGTCGCTCTATTGGTAGGAATGACGGGTCGCGTTATGAAGATAAATTTAAAATCAAAGGGAACTTTTTACCGCGTGCAAGGTGACCCTATTTCAAGAAAAAAAGCTGAAAAAATTTGCAAAATTTTGCGAAGTAAAAAACAAGCCTGCCTTGTAGTTAGAAATTAATAGGTGATCTTGGATGAAAAATCCGATTATTTTTGGTTGCCAAGGTCTTGCGCTCACAGCTTATGAAAGATCGTTTTTCAGAGAGTTCCCGCCTTTGGGTTTTATTTTGTTTAAACGCAATTGTAGTACAAAAACGCAGGTAATTTCTCTCGTGAATAGTTTAAGAGATGCGGTTGGCGAGAAGGTACCAATATTGATAGATCAAGAAGGCGGGAGAGTTCAGAGATTATCTCCACCAATATGGAACATATACCCACCAGCTGAGGTGTTTGGTTTTATTTTTAATGCTGATAAAGGGAAAGCGAGGCAACTGATTAAAACTAATTATCAAATAATTGCTTCTGAATTATTTGAATTAGGCATTAACGTAAACTGTGCTCCAGTAATAGATTTAATTGAAAAGCGGGGCCATCCTGTTATTGGTGATAGAGCTCTTAGCAGTGATCCCAAAACTGTTGGAGCCCTTGGTAAAGCCGTAGTTGAGGGATTGGAGAGTGGTGGGGTCTCTGGAGTTATAAAACATATCCCAGGACATGGACGTGCTGAAGTGGACAGTCATGAGAGTCTTCCAACAATAGATTGTTGCTTGGACGATTTATTATCGAGAGAGTTTAGCCCCTTTATTCAACTTCGTTTAGCCGCCGCCGCTATGACTGGTCACCTATTGTTTACAAAACTCGATCCCACGCATCCTGTTACATTTTCTAATAAAATCATTAATGATGTAATCAGAAATTTGATAAAATTTGAAGGAATACTCTTGAGTGATGACCTTTCTATGAATGCTCTAAGTGGATCTATAGGAGACAGATATATAAATGCTCTCAAAGCTGGCTGCGACGTAGGTTTACATTGCAATGGTAATGTTCAGGAAATGGAACTTGTTGCAAAAGCATGTCCTGGCACTAACAACGTCGCTAAAAGTAGAATAGAAGGTTTTCTAAAAAAGGTAGCAGATGTATCTGACAGTAGAGAAACATTTGACATTGACGAACTAAAGGTAAGTTTAAGCGAAGGATTAAAGGGTTTTTTCAACTTTTCGTAAGTATAAGACATTTTTTCCTGGTAGTGATTCTATATAAGGTTTCTTCCGTGCATATGGTCAACTAAAACTCTGGGTGACTGACTAGGGAATTTATTTTGAAATAATTTACAAATACTTATACTCGTGTGCACTTAAGCATGTTAATTTTCGAGAAGTTAACAGCCTCGGGATCATTATAGATTTTTTGACTTTGTTAAATAGCTTTAGGGATTTTTTTGTAAGGCAGACGCAATGGTTGAGAAAAACCGAGAATTTGAAGAAGATGAGCCAAGATCTTTGAATAAAAATGAGCCTATTCAGTTATCATTATTCCTCACTTTAGAGGGTTTTGAGGGCCCCATCGATGTATTATTATCGCTGGCGAGGGAACAAAAGGTAGATTTGACGCAAATTTCCATCTTGGAATTAGCGCAGCAGTACTTAGAATTCGTGCAACAGGCACAATCATTAAATTTAGAAGTTGCTGCGGATTATCTCGTTATGGCGGCTTGGTTGGCTTACCTGAAATCACGCATCCTGCTTCCTACAGACGAAGAAGGAGATGACGGTACGCCAGAAGAATTGGCAGAAGCATTGAGATTTCAGCTTCGGAGGCTTGAGGCCATGAGAGAGGCCGGCGCAGCCATCCTGCAACTGCCTCAACTTGGATTGGATGTATTTTCGAGAGGTATGCCTGAATTAATTAGCAATGTGACTTCCCCAATTTATGAATTAAGTTTGTTCGAGCTTTTAAAAAGTTATGGACAGGTCAAAGTTCGTGGAGAAGTATCAACATTAAGCATTGTCGCCACACGTTTATACTCGGTAGATGAGGCGATAGAACGGCTAAAGAATATGTTAGGAGACATTCCCGATTGGCAAGAACTTATAGGTTTCTTGCCGGATGGCTTGAACAATAATTTGTTAACCAGATCAGCTGTGGCTTCAACATTTGTCGCTAGCCTGGAATTAGTCAAGGAAGGTTACATTGAGCTTAAGCAAAACAATACCTACGGTCCTATTTTTGTAAGACCGCGAGAGATGTAAAATGAACCAGGTAGAAGAAAGGGTGATTGAAAAGTTGCCAGAAGATAAAAAATCCTTACGAGATGAATATGTTGCCGAAATGAGGCTGATGGAGGCGCTGTTGTTTGCGAGTCAAAGACCTCTAATGTTACAAGATATTACGGAAAGATTACCCTTTGGTGTTCCTGTTGCTGAGCTGATTTCCGAGCTGAAAAATGATTACCGGTCTAAGGGCGTAAATCTGGTTAATATCGCTGGCGGGTGGACCTTTAGGACTGCAGATGACCTGAAGGATAATTTGCGAAGTTTAGTTCAGGTTAAAAGGCGGCTTTCGGCTGCAGCAATCGAGACCCTTGCAATTATTGCATATCACCAGCCTGTCACACGAGGTGATATTGAATCAATTCGGGGGGTGGCCGTTAGTAAGGGCACCCTCGATACCTTGCTTGAATGTAACTGGATACGTCCGCGTGGTAGAAGGAGAGTTCCGGGTCGACCTCTCCAATGGGGAACGAGCCCGGAATTTTTAGAATATTTTGGTTTGGAAAACTTGAACGATTTACCTGGTATAGAAGAGTTAAAAGCAACAGGGCTTTTGGAAAAAAGGGATAATTTGACGTCTCTCATTTTGCCGGACGATGTGCCGGTTGAAGAGGATGCGGGCGAGCAAGACGAACTTTTCCCTTTAGGATATGGTGAAGATTTAGAAGATTGTTAGAACTTATTCTTTCCATTAGGCATTAATTACTAAATTCATTAAATATAGAAGAAGAACGTAGTGAAAAAAAAAGCGTTACAGATGACCGAAGTTTGGCACAGCTATGGGAATACCACAGCAGTTGAAAACCTTTCGATTGTTTTGCATGAGGGAGAAGTAGTTTGCCTATTAGGACCGTCTGGCTGCGGTAAGTCAACAGCCCTTAGAATAGCAGCAGGATTAGAGCGAGTGCAAAAGGGGGTTGTGGAGCTGGGTGATGTCACTGTGTCTGGCAGAGAGGTTCATTTGCCGGCCGAAGATCGAAATGTAGGCTTAGTATTTCAAGATTATGCATTGTTTCCTCATTTATCTGTTGTGGACAACGTAAAATTCGGACTAAAACGGGATCGCTCCGGAATAGCTAAAAGTAAGGCCGTTCGCGCTTTAGAGATGGTTAACATGGAAAATTTTCTAACAAAGTATCCCCATATGTTATCAGGCGGTGAACAACAACGAGTAGCGCTAGCAAGAGCGCTGGCTCCACAGCCTGAAGTTATGCTGCTGGATGAACCTTACTCTGGGCTCGATGCCAGGCTTCGTGAAAAGATACGCGATGAGGTATTACACTTGTTACGTGAACAGGGTTGCGCAACATTGATGGTGACGCACGATGCAGAAGAAGCAATGTTTATGGCGGATAAAATAGTAGTAATGAATGACGGGCATGTGCTTCAAGCTGGTTCACCAGATGAATTATATTTTCAGCCTGTAAACTCTTTTGTGGCAGGTGTTTTTGGGGAATTGAATAAATTAGATGGCTTCGTGCGCGACAATAAAGCAATTACGCCTCTAGCTGATTTTCCCGTAGAAGAGTTCGAAAGTGGCACTGAGATTGAAGTGGTTTTGAGACCGGAGGCATTTTGTTTATCACCGTTAGAGGGATCAGATATTTATTTTGAGGCTTCGGTAGTCGAATCGAGGTTACTTGGACGAATGAGTTACATTCATTTATCTTCGAAATGCTCAAATCGAGATGGTGAAAAAATTCACTTACATTGTAAGATGCCTGGCCGGGTACTGCCTTCTTCTGGAGAAATGGTGTGGGTTTATGTAGACCTAGAGCAGACATTCTTTTTTTCAAAAAAACAAGCAAGATCCTAACTCTGCGAGTAAAGCGCTATTTATTCATTGTTCGATTTTTAAGTGTAGACAATATGCTAGTGAAACAAAATTAAGATTGGAGTTTTTGAATGGGATTTACGAGCATCTGGCACTGGATAATAGTATTGGTAGTCGTTTTGGTTTTGTTTGGTGGACGAGGAAAAATATCTTCGCTAATGGGTGATTTTGGAAAAGGACTCAAGAATTTTAAGAAAGGTGTGAGCCCTGATTACGATGAGAGGGAAACTTCTAGCGACGTTGAAATTACAGAAGGGGTTCAAAGTGTTAAAGAAGATACTAAGAAAGATGACAATAAAATGTAATTTCTAGAATGTAAATTAAGTATATAAAGCTCGAGGAGGCAGCCATGTTAGATTTAGGTTGGCCAGAGTTGTTTATTATTATGCTAGTCGCCTTAGTGATAGTCGGTCCCAAGGAATTACCAGGGCTTGTGCGCACGGCAGCATCATGGTTAAGAAAAACAAAACGGTCGATAAATAATTTTCAAAACTCGATAGAAGAAATTGCAAGAGAAGTAGAGTTAGAAAATGTAAAAAAAGATACAGAAGAATTGCTTGTTAATGAAGTGTCTTCGCTGCCTGATAATCTTGATGAAGTCTTTAAAGTTGACGATGATCTGGGGAGCTCTAATTTCTCAGAGAGGCAGAAAGGGGAATCAAAAATTGCTGGGGGGAAAGATGCAGTTACAAAAAGCAAAGAAAAAAGTGAAACTTAGTTGAGATTATAAAAGTTTAATAGGTTAACGAATAGATTTTAAATTTTTTTTGGCGATCAAATAATCAGCGTGGATATTTTTTATTTTTTGGAAAATATAGTAAAAGCTCCTTTGAAAATGACCGCAGGTTTAAGTACGGGATTAAGAAATGCATGACATAAGGCAGATTAGGCAAGATAGTGCCGAGTTCGATCGTCAAATGAAAAGGCGAGGTTTAAGCCCGAATGCAAATGATATTTTGTCGTTAGATTTGGAAAAGAGAAGTGCTGTGACTGAACTTCAGACGCTTCAGGAACAAAGAAATAAGATTTCAAAAAAGATTGGGGAAGCAAGGCGCGTCGGTCATAAGTCGGATCATTTGGTAGAAGAGGTTAATCGGTTAAAAAATGCGATAGCAAAACTAGAGCAGATTGATAGAGAATTGTCAGTTAATCTTGAAGAAAGTTTAAGTGGATTACCAAATTATCTGGCCGAGGATGTTCCACAGGGAAGTTCCGATCTAGACAATATAGAGTTGAGAAGCGAAGGAATTATTAAACCGCTTCTATTTCAAGCCAAGGACCATGTAGAGTTGGGTGAGAAACTCGAGGAAATAGACTTTGATAACGCAGTGAAAATCTCTGGTTCGCGATTTGTCGTTCTGAGAGGGCAACTAGCCCGCCTCGAAAGGGCATTAGCTAATTTTATGTTAGATCATCAAATCCACGAGTTTGGATATCTAGAAGTTTCTCCTCCGGCATTGGTAAACTCAGAAGCACTTTTTGGAACCGGTCAGCTGCCAAAGTTTAGTGATCAACAGTTTAAAACAGAGGATGGGTTATGGTTAATACCAACAGCTGAGGTCCCTTTAACAAATCTTGTGAGAGACTGTATCTTGGAAGAAGAAGAATTGCCTCTTAGATTTACCGCTTATACACCATGCTTTAGGTCAGAAGCCGGGGCTGCAGGGCGAGATACAAGAGGGATGATCCGGGTTCACCAGTTCGGTAAAGTTGAGATGGTATCAATCACACATCCTGAACAATCGAAGGAAGAACACGAAAGGATGACCAGTTGTGCAGAAAGTATATTAAACGCGCTCGAGCTACCTTTTCGAACTGTTGTTCTCTGCAGTGGTGATACAGGATTTAGCGCGATAAAAACTTATGATATAGAAGTGTGGTTGCCGGGACAGCAGAAAGGTGAGGGGCAATATCGCGAAATTTCTAGTTGTTCCTCCTGCGGTGCATTTCAAGCTAGAAGAATGCGCGCTCGGTATAGACCAAAAAACTCTAAAACAAATGAATTTGTTCACACATTAAACGGCTCTGGTTTAGCCGTCGGTCGGGCACTAATTGCTGTATTGGAAAATCACCAGCAAGAAAATGGTAGTATTTTAATTCCTCAAGTGCTTCGGAAATATATGAATGGCCAAGAAATCATAAATCCGCCTGAGTGAAAATAAAATGCAGTCGTTATCGAATCATAAAAATTTAAAAGATTGTCGAATTCTTATAACGAATGACGACGGTTACGATGCCGATGGAATAAAATTGTTGACTGAGATAACAGAACCGATGGTTAAAGAAGTATGGGTGATTGCCCCATCGGAAGAAAGCAGCGGTTCTGGCCACTCTTTAACTGTCCGGCGCAATATTGATGTCGTTCAACTGTCAGACCGAAGATTTTCCGTTGATGGAACTCCAACAGATTGCGTGATCCTTGCGCTTAATCAGATAATGGAGAGCTTTAGACCAGACCTTGTACTTTCTGGCATTAATCGTGGCGTTAATATTGCGGAAGATATCACTTATTCAGGAACCGTGGGCGCTGCTTATGAAGCAACTATAGCTGGTGTGCGTGCAATAGCCTTTAGTCAAGAATTGTCAACGACTACAAAAATAGACTGGTCCTCTGCCAGGGATAATGTAGGCGCCGTAATACAAGGGTTGTATGGCAAAGATTGGAAGCATGATTGTCTTTTCAATGTTAATTTTCCAAAACAAATAATTGGTGCGGGTCAAATAAAATTTTCTTCTCAAGGCCGGCATAAACAAGGCGATGAAATAGCTTTGATAAGTAATTCTCTTGGGAAAAAAAGTTATAGGATAGGAGCTGTGAAACTCAATAAATGCGTTCAAGAAAACTCGGACATAGAGGCCGTCAGAAATGGCTTTATTTCTGTAACGCCAATTTCAATAAATCATACGGATACAGTCTTCAAGAATAGTCTAGAAAATTAATCATAAAATGGCAGTAAATTCGGTGGTCGCTTAAGGGGTGCCGATTCGTAGAATATAGCTCGAGTAACTGTTTCAATATTTTCTAAAACTCCAGGATATGGTGGTGTCCTGGATCGTTGTTGGATCGTTTTTTTTATTGATATAGAAATATACTTATCTGGAAGAATTGTTGGAAAACCGAATAAATGCTTTTTCGAACATCGGTTATCTTATTTATTTTCATAGTATTAAGTGGATGCGAGAACCGATACTTCAGTTCAAATAACCAGTTAATAAACGATGCGGCAGTCAAAAATTATAACGCAAAACAAATTAAAAGTTTTTCAGAAAAAAAAACCGTCAAAGTTGAACGGGGCGACACGGTATATTCTATTGCAAAGCGCAATGGAATATCTATCCGCGATTTAATTTTACGCAACGGATTAGTCGCTCCCTACAAAATCTTAGTCGGGCAGAAGTTAGTAATCCCAATTCCTGACTATCATACTGTTGTCACAGGTGACACCGTATTTGCAGTCTCACAAAAATATAACGTCGATATGAGGACGTTGGTTGAATTGAATAAGTTGAAGCCACCTTATCAATTAAAAAGGGGACGGAAATTAACCATCCCGAACTCAACCAATGGCAAAGTAAATTTAGCAAAAAAGTATATAAGAAATGTTTTGAGCACACAGAGGGCGTCTGTTTTTTCACCATTTCCAAAACCACGGCCGAGTGCAAAAACCCGTTTCAAAAACAAGAAAACAGATAAAAATTATATTTTTTTACCTAAGCCTTTGAGCCGAGGTGGGAAGTATTTTCTGTGGCCTGTGCGCGGAACAATAATATCTCGATTTGGTCCCCGCAGGGGTGGATTGCATAACGATGGGATTAATATTGCCGCTCCACGGGGTGCGCCGGTTTTTGCATCGGAAAATGGCGTCGTTGCATATTCAGGAAATGGTATTAAAGGATTTGGTAATCTCTTGTTAGTCAGGCATTCAGACGGATGGACAACTGCCTATGCTCATATTGATAAAGTTTTAGTGAAGAAAGGTGACAGGGTTAAGCGAGGGGAAACTATAGGAACAATAGGAACTAGTGGTAAGGTAAATAGGCCCCAACTTCATTTTGAAATAAGAAAAGGCTCGCAAGCTATCGATCCGATGACGGAATTAGCGGTATGATTTTACTCATAAAGTACTAATTACATAGATTAGTGATTACTTTTCGATGTCTTGCGAGTATAATTCGGCAATTAAAAATGGGATCGATTAACTTACGTAAATAACTTCGTTGTTGTCGGTGGTATAGGAGAAGTAAAATGTTAATATCTACGGCTTACGCACAAGGCGCCGGCGCGGGGGGCGGTTTCGACCTCATGGCTTTAGCGCCGTTAGTACTTATTTTTGTTGTTTTCTATTTCCTGCTAATACGTCCTCAACAAAAAAGGGCAAAAGAGCATAAGGAAATGCTCTCTAAAATACGACGCAATGATCGAATTGTTACCAACGGCGGCTTGATGGGAAAAGTAGCAAAGGTCAACGATGACAGGGATGAAATTGAGTTAGATATAGCTGAAAACGTTAGGGTCAAGGTTAGACGGGGGATGGTTGCAGAGGTCACTTCGAAGGGTGAGGATTAATCTCACAGCTATGTATCTTTTTAAGTAAATGGAAAACAAAATATGTTGCAGTTTCCCGCCTGGAAAATGACGTTAGTCGTAGTGATATGTATCATTGGCGCTCTATATGCTGTCCCAAACTTTTTAAAGACAGAGATTAGCGAAAACTGGCCAAATTTTGCACCAGGGAAACGCGTTAGCTTAGGATTAGATTTGCAGGGAGGATCCTACTTGCTGCTTAAAGTGGATCTAGATGTTGTTATTGAAGAATATCTTGAGGAGATTTCCACAGAAGTCAGAAAAAAACTTCGAAAAGCAAGGATTGGTTATTCTAAACTTGGTGCGTCTGAAGCCAGTGTTTCAGTTAACATAAGAAAAAAGGAAGATTTTCCTGAGTCAAAGGAGTTGTTGACTAATATAGATCTTAAAAGCGAAGTTGAGTTTGGTAGTAATGGCTTTGTAAAAATCAGCCCATTAGATGAAGCTTTAGAAGAACGTAAATTACTAGCATTACAACAGTCTATTGAAATAGTGCGAAGACGAATCGACGAGACTGGTGTTAGGGAGCCGACAATACAGCGTCAAGGAAATGATAGGATTTTAGTGCAGTTGCCTGGGGTTGATGATCCAGATAGGATCAAGGCATTGCTTGGTCAAACAGCTAAGATGGTTTTTCGGTTGGTCGATGTTAGTAAGTCGGTTAATGAAGCACTTGCAACCAAGGTTCCTTCGGGATCAGAACTATTGGCTCCTTTAATGGATAGTGCAAGTGAGCCGTCTTTATATCTAGTAAAAAAACGGGTCATGGTGAGCGGAGAGCATTTAATCGATGCACAGGCAAGTTTCCAGGATGGTCAACCAGTAGTTAGTTTCCGTTTTGATACAAATGGGTCAAAACGTTTTGGTAAAGTAACAAGCGAAAATGTAAATCGACCCTTTGCTATTATACTTGATGACAAAGTCATAAGTGCGCCGGTTATCCGAGAACCTATTCTAGGCGGTTCCGGCATCATTTCTGGTAGTTTTACCGTAAAAACTGCTAATGATTTAGCTCTTTTACTCAGAGCAGGTGCGTTGCCGGCTCCTTTGACGGTTCTGGAAGAACGAACTGTCGGTCCTGGCTTGGGCTTCGACTCAATAGAAGCAGGGAAACTAGCAAGTATAATTGGATTATGCCTTGTGATCGTATTTATGGTAGTTGCATATGGCCTGTTCGGTTTTTTTGCAAACTTAGCTTTGTTTTTCAATATTGTCATTATTTTGGGAGCTTTATCGGCTCTACAAGCGACCCTTACCCTTCCTGGAATAGCTGGCATTGTGCTTACTATCGGCATGGCTGTCGACGCGAATGTACTCATTTTTGAACGTATTAGAGAAGAGGTTCTGTTGGGGCGCACGCCGATATCAGCAATAGATGCGGGATATAAAAGGGCATTGACCACGATCATTGACTCAAATTTAACTACGCTGTTTGCTGCAATTTGCCTTTATTCCTTCGGTTCTGGTCCAATAAAAGGATTCGCTGTAACGCTGGCTATTGGAATTCTTACGTCAATGTTCACATCGATTATGTTAACAAGATTTTTAATTGTTCTATGGTTGCGAGGCAAGCGGCCTAGTGCTGTTCCTCTTTGAGTGTATTGGATTTATAATGCTCAAACCTATCCGTTTTGTGCCTGCTGGAACAAAAATCCGCTTTATAAATAAGCGGGGTTTGGCTTTTTCGTTATCGGCCATTATTCTTCTAGCATCAGTTGTTTCATTAACCTATCTAGGGTTGAATTTTGGGATTGATTTTAGGGGGGGGATCTTGATGGAAATTCGCTCCTCGAGCGTGGTGAACATTCCACAAATTAGGGATAGGCTATCCACTTTAGGGCTTGGGGAAGTAACCATTCAAGAGTTTGGCAAGGAAACAGATGCACTTGTTAGAATCCAACGGCAAGATGGTGCAGAAAAAGAGCAGATGGCTGCTATCACTAAAGTTAAGAATCGCCTCGGCAGTGAGTTTGAATATCGTAGAACAGAATTTGTTGGCCCGACGGTAGGTAAGGAATTGAAAGAGGCTGGATTAATCGCGATCTGCCTCGCTCTTCTTTCCATATTAATATATATCTGGTTAAGATTTGAGTGGCAGTTCAGTTTAGGAGCTATCGCTGCTTTATCGCATGATATATTAAGCACGGTTGGTTTATTTGCGTTATTGCAGTATGAATTTAATTTAGCAACGGTAGCAGCCATACTAACAATAGCAGGATATTCCATAAACGACACCGTCGTAGTGTACGACAGAGTGAGAGAAAACTTGCGCAAGTACAGACAGTTAGAATTATCTGAATTATTTAATATGTCGATAAACGAAACCTTGTCCAGAACCACGATGACATCGGTAACTACCCTACTTGCATTGCTTTCAATATATTTCTTTGGTGGTGCTATTTTAGCTGATTTCGCGTTAGCTATGATCTGGGGTGTTTGTATAGGAACGTACTCATCGATATTTATAGCCGTTCCTATCCTACTCTACGTTAAGTTAAAACGTGGTGATGGAGACCAAAGCGGTTTGCAGGCTCCAGAAGACGAGAGGTAGAACTTACTAATGGATGTGACGCCTAGTGTCTCTAAAGGCCGCCAGTTAGTAGAAAGTTACGGCGATGGCGTCTTGAAAATATCTGGTGGCGTTTGCAACGCCCCTGATAGTGTATTTCTAGGGCCCTGTTTCTCTCCCGAAGTTTTTGAAGCGGGTGAAAGTAATTGCAAAATATTGCGGGAAGTATTCCAAACAGGCTATAGCCCACCAATATTGCTTTGTGGGGTTGGAATAAATACACGCCTAAAATTAGAAATTGAGAAAGAATTCGTTCATCAAAAGGATTGCGTTTTAGAAGCAATGAATACGAGTGCGGCGTGCCGTACGTTTAATGTTCTTTATGCGGAGGACAAGAGGGCCGCAGCCGTTTTGTTTCCAATTGATTAAAACAAAAGAAGTGAAAGCAGGTTTGGCTACGTGTCGCTTGGTTGCAAGAAAAGCTAATGCGAACTTCTTTTATGCCTCTCAAATTCTCAAAACACCGAAGAGAGAATTCTTTTATGCAACGTATGCCGCAATGCGCATAATTGATGATGTTATTGACGAAAAATTTTTAAAGCTTGATGCGAAAAGCCAAAACAGATTAAAAACGAATTTCGAAAAAAAATTGTCTAGGTGGTTACAACAGGTTTTGCACCTAGAGATAGTTGATGGGCCTTTGTCGCCGGGAATAATTCATGGTCTTAAATATACTATTGGTAGAAGTGATTTAACCAAATCCGTTTGGCGTGATCTCGCTGCGTCGCTAGCAATGGATATTGATGGGACTGATATGCACTCTTGGGATGATTTTTTGAAGTATTGCAAAGGTGCTACAATTGCTCCGGCGTCGATATACATTTATTTACTTGCTGCCATTCATACGAGAGAAAAGCATTTTGAATACCAGATGCCCCATGAATTGAGCTACTACGCTCGTGATTTAGCAATTTATTGCTATATTGTGCACATCATACGAGATTTAATAAAAGACGCTACCGCATCACCAAGATTAATCACCATTCCAAATGAATTATTATTTAAGAATGGTCTTTCACGATCGACACTTTCCTCATCGTTAAAAAATAAAGACCCGGCTATTGTGAATTTAGCGACTGACTTAATCAGAATAGCGGAACCATTCTACCGCAAAGGGCACGAAGTATTGTTTGAACTTAATAGTTTACTTGGGTTTTCGGAAAAAGCTGCTCTAAATAAATTGATTGGTGTCTATGATAAGCTATATATGGTAGCGCAAGAAGATGTTCACATTCTTATAGAACAGGGGCAGGGTCTCGAAGAAAAATTTCGAACCTGAAAAATATGAATGGTCTTGGGAATCTTATTAATTACCAGCAGAGACTTGGTTGAGAAGGCCGGGTCAGAGACATATGTGTGGTCTATTCGCTGATCGTGATGTTAAAGATTTTTTGTTTGCGATCTACGCGCTCTATCATGAGCTTGAAACTATAACACCTCGCACACAAGAGTTTAGCCTGGGGGGAAGTAGGTTTGAAATGGCGGAGAGAAACTTTGTTAGCGTTTAAACTAGAGGGCAACTTCTCAAAACATTTAATGGTATAAGGAATTTACAATATTAAATGGGGAGCCACATTTTAGTTGGGAGCTAATGCAGGCGATCATTGGCGAACGGGAAGAAGATTTATTAAAAAAGAAATCTAAAACGATCGAGTAATTAGAAAGGTAAATAAAAATACCTCCGGAGCTTTTAAACTGATAACCTGGGGTTTATTGGGTGTTACAGACGAGCACGTCAATACATTGGTTTTGCCTACGGTTTGAGCGACAAAAAGGTTTGTTACGTAGATATTACCTTGCTATCGATATATTGTAAGGTGGAAATCAAAAAGAAGGCATTAGATGCTTCGGAATGAAAATAACAGAAATTAGAGCAACCCTTCTTTCAAAAGCTCGCCAAACGCAACTAGTTATAACGAAAGTGGCTGTGGTTGCCTTATTACTAGCCAGCCTGACGAGTTTGTATAATAACCACTTAAAAAGCGCTAACACCGACGTTTTTGATCCATGATTAAGCCAAGCGAGCAACTAGAGCGTTTGGTTATTGCTTTCAGTTACTGTTTCAAAAAATTCAATAACCAAGAGGATCTGAGTTCAATTAATCCAACTGCTTAAATCATTTAAAGCTCTTTTTGCAAGAGCCTTTTTTCTCTCAACACCCTTTAAACGAATGGCTTTGCCCTTATGATTTAGCTTGCCCGGTAACTCCGGAAATAATCCAAAGTTTATATTTGTTGGTTGAAAGTTTTCTCCATGCTCGGCATTTGTTATATGGGAGAGCAAAGATGCCAAGGCAGTATTCTTTGGTGGTGTGTTTGGCTCGCTTCCTAAAGTCTCGTTAGAAAAAAACGTGCCCGCTAATAGCCCCATGGCGGCACTCTCTAAATAGCCCTCAACTCCTGTAATTTGTCCCGCAAATCGTATTCGTTCGTGGTGTTTGAGTCGTAGGGTCTTATCCAACAAGCGAGGGGAGTTAATAAAAGTATTTCGGTGTAGCCCGCCTAGTTTAGCGAATTCTGCATTTTCTAGGCCGGGTATTCGTCTAAAAAGTTGTTTTTGATTGCTGTGTCTAGTTTTAGTTTGAAAGCCTACCATATTGTACAACGAAGCTGCCTCGTTATCTTGACGAAGCTGCAAAACAGCGTGAGGCCGTTCGCCTGTATGAGGGTTGGTTAAGCCAACTGGTTTCATAGGACCAAATCTAAGAGTTTCTCGTCCTCGTCTGGCCATTTCCTCTATGGGCATACACCCTTCAAAATAAGGTGTCGCTTCCTCCCAGCTCTTGAATTTAATAGTTTCCTGAGATGTTAAATCGTCGATAAAATCATAGTACTCTTTTTTGTTTAATGGGCAGTTTATGTAGTCACCGGAACCATTTAATTCAGTGTTTTTGTCGTATCGTGATTGATACCAGGCTTTAGAGAAATCGATACTCGCTGTGTAAACAACGGGAGCAATTGCATCAAAGAATGCGAGAGATTCTCTTCCACTCAGGTAAGCAATTTCATCTGCTAGTCGAGAGGAGGTAAGGGGACCGGTGGCAATTATCACTTTCGCATCGGGTGATAGCTGGCTTAAGGTCATCTCTGTACGTTGTAGATTAATTAATTTTTCTTCAGTGATTGCTCTCTCTACGTTCTCCGAAAAAAGGATTCTATCCACTGCCAGGGCGCTTCCAGCGGGGATTCGAGCAGCGTCAGCGGCCTTCATTATTAGTGAGTCGCATTGACGCATTTCCTCGTGCAAAACGCCTACGGCGTTTGCTGTTTTATCGTCTGATCGAAAAGAATTTGAACACACCAATTCGGCTAGATTCGATGTCGTGTGTGCTTCAGTCATTATTTGAGGACGCATCTCGTACAAAATACATTCAACATTTCGTCTAGAGAGCTGCCATGCTGCCTCACAACCAGCTAGACCTCCTCCAATTATATGAATAATTCTCATTATTTTAAAACCCAGAATAGTTTGTCCGGTTGTATGCAATATCGAGATGAGTGTTAATTTCAAATTGCCTTAGAAAATGCCTTGCTTTGTCGTTCGGTTAATAACTTAAGGTAAAATCCAGTCTGACTTTCTTTTACATTAATAATATCCTCTGGAGTGCCCTCTGTAACGATTGAACCGCCCAAGTTGCCCCCATTGGGACCTATATCTATGATCCAGTCTGCTGTTTTAATTACATCTAAATTGTGTTCGATGACGACTACAGTATTTCCCTGGTTTACTAGCGTGTGCAAAACACTTAGCAGTTTCTTTATATCATCAAAATGTAGGCCAGTAGTAGGCTCATCTAGTATGTAGAGTGTTTTTCCAGTTGCCCGCCTAGCTAACTCTTTAGAAAGCTTTACCCGTTGAGCTTCCCCACCTGAAAGTGTGGTAGCAGGTTGGCCAATATTTATATACCCTAAACCAACGCGTTGCAGAGTAATTAATTTTTCTCGAATTGATGGAATAGCTTTGAAGAAATCAACGCCCTCATCGACAGTCATTTGTAAAACATCAGCTATTGACTTGTTCTTATATCGTACATCAAGAGTTTCCCTATTATACCTTTTACCTTTACAGGTTTCACATTGAACATAAACGTCCGGTAAAAAGTGCATCTCAATTTTTATGACGCCGTCACCTTGGCATGCCTCACATCGACCTCCCTTCACATTAAATGAAAAACGTCCTGGACCGTATCCTCGCACCTTAGCCTCAGGTAATCCAGAAAACCATTCTCGTATCGGTGTAAAAGCGCCAGTGTAAGTTGCGGGGTTAGATCTTGGAGTTCGACCAATCGGAGATTGATTAATGTCGACTACCTTATCTAGAAATTCTAGACCCTCAACAGTCTCGTATGGTCCTGGAACTAATCTACTAGAATGCAAAACACGCGCCGCTATTTTCCAGATGGTTTCAATTACTAACGAAGATTTACCGCCGCCAGAAACACCTGTTACACACGTAAATGTTCCAAGTGGAATACTTGCTGTGATATTCTTTAGATTATTAGCTTGGGCACCGATTACTTTAAATTTACGCTCTTCTGAGATGGGTCTCCTGATTGTTGGGGTTTCTATTTCTAGAACGCCAGAAAGGTATTTCCCGGTGAGACTCACAGGAGATTGTAAAATGTCCTCTGGCCGACCCTCAGCTACTACCGTTCCTCCGTGTTTTCCTGCTCCAGGTCCCATATCTAGAACATAGTCGGCGCTTCTGATGGCGTCTTCATCATGTTCTACAACTATAACTGTGTTACCTAAATCTCTCAGTCTCTGCAGCGTCTTGAGAAGGCGTTCGTTGTCGCGTTGATGCAGTCCGATAGAGGGTTCATCGAGGACATAAAGCACACCAGTTAACCCTGATCCTATTTGCGATGCCAATCTTATGCGTTGGCTCTCTCCTCCCGACAAAGTACCTGAGGTTCTTGAAAGCGTTAGGTAATCTAAGCCTACGTTTTTCAAAAACCCTGGCCTTTCTCTAATTTCCTTTAGAATGCGTTCCGCAATCGCTACTTGTTTTGGTTCAAGAAATTCTTCAATTTTTTCAAACCAACCGAAAGCTTCCGAAATTGAGAAATTAGTTACATCTGTAATGGTTGAACCATTTATTTTCACAGCAAGGGCGGCTGGCTTTAGGCGTTGTCCTTGGCACGTCTCGCAATTTGCAGCCGATTGGTATCGGCTTAATTCTTCCCTTAACCTATTGGAATCACTCTCTCTAAATCTACGCTCTAGATTTGGCACTAAACCCTCAAAAGGCTTTTGGGTAGTATAAGAACGAGAACCATCATCGTATGATATTTCAACTGGCGTTTCACCGGTTCCAAACAACAAAGCGTTCTGAAAATTCATATCTAAATCCTCAAAAGGGGTGCTCATAGAAGCAGAGAAGTGAGTGCAAAGACTTTTGAGTGTTTGATTATAATACTTTGAAGGTGAGGAAGCCCAGGGCGCTACTGCGCCTTGCTGAAGACTTAATTTACAGTTTGGTATAATTAGGTCTTTGTCAAAATATAGCTTGGTTCCGAGGCCCTCACAATCGGGACATGCTCCAAATGGATTGTTAAAAGAAAATAGTCGTGGTTCGATTTCCTCTATGGTGAAGCCGGATACTGGGCAAGCAAACTTAGCCGAAAAAATAAGTTGCTCAGCTGTGTCTGCATTTTCGGCGATCAGCAATCCGTCAGAGAGTTCAAGAACCGTCTCGATAGAGTCTGCTAGCCTAGCTTCAAGGCCTTCACGTACTACTACCCGATCCACAACAACTTCTATATCGTGCTTTATGTTTTTATCTAAAGTCGGTGTGTCATTTAAATCGTAGACCTGACCATCAATCTTTACTCTTTGAAAACCTTTTTTTCTGTATTCAGAAAAATCCTTTTTAAATTCACCTTTGCGACCTCGAACTACCGGCGCAAGTATTAATAATCTCGTATTTGCAGGTGACGCTGAAATCGCGTCGACCATTTGGCTAACCGTCTGACTTTCAATAGGTTTCCCTGTTGTTGGTGAGTAGGGAATTCCTATCCTTGCAAAAAGTAACCTCAAATAATCATAAATTTCAGTTACGGTACCTACTGTAGATCGTGGATTCCTAGATGTAGTTTTTTGCTCGATTGATATGGCTGGCGAAAGACCTTCAATCATATCAACTTCCGGCTTTTGCATCAGCTCCAAAAACTGCCGAGCATATGCTGATAGGCTTTCCACGTAACGTCTCTGCCCTTCAGCATAAATTGTATCGAAAGCGAGCGATGATTTACCAGAGCCGCTCGGCCCAGTTATTACAACAAGACTTTCTTTAGGTAGCGTGGCGTCAACCCCTTTCAAGTTGTGAGCCCGTGCTCCACGAACTACTAGCTTGTTGATACTTTGATTGTGGGACATAGCTATTTTTCGTATGATTAGCGTTTAAAAGACCTACATTAAGTAGGATCTAATGGCAAATAAGAAAAGGTATTTTAATAAAAGACAGCTAAATGGCCGGAATTTATTTTTTCGAATTTCTAACGATAAAGAAAGCTACAATTAAAGAAAATAACTTACAATTCTAACCTTCTTGCTAGTTAAAATAGATTAATTGTGCCAACATAAAGTAATTTAAAAATAGGGCGAGTGGTAAATATGGCAGGAAGCATAAATAAGGTCATTTTAGTTGGAAATTTGGGTCGCGACCCAGAAGTAAGGAGTATGCAAGATGGAGGAAAAATAGTTCAACTGTCTCTAGCGACTTCTGAAACCTGGAAGGATAGAAGCTCGGGCGAGCGCCGGGAGCGCACCGAGTGGCATCGGGTTGTAATTTTCAATGAAGCACTGGGTAATATCGCCGAACAATATCTTAGAAAAGGTTCAACTGTTTATATTGAAGGACAGTTGCAAACCCGAAAATGGGGCGAGCCAGGGCAGGAAAAATACACGACAGAGGTGGTGTTACAACGCTACAGAGGAGAGCTTACTATGCTAGGCAACCGGCAAGATCAAGGCTCGGCTGGAAATTACATCCCGCAAGATACGGGTTTTGATGGCAACTCATCTCAAAGTATAGTCGAAAATTCTAATGACGCGGGGAGTAAGTTTGAAGATTTGGATGATGAAATTCCATTCTGAGCACTTGCTTTTTGAAAATTAAACGAAATTCTATTTATCAACCTTTTTCAAAGGATTTTTTTACGGGATTAAGGTTTTTGGGCGTTTAAAGGGGAGTTTGTTACTCGCCAGTATATATGCTATAATAATAGTGTAACGTTGTTATTAAAAAATTAGATTTAACTAATTGAATTAAATGAATAAAATTGTATCTTTCGCCCTCAGATCTAAGAGAAAATGACTGATTCGGAACAAGACTTACCAGACATAAAAGGCGTTTCGATTGAAGGTGAAATGAAGCGCTCATATTTGGATTATGCGATGAGCGTTATTGTCTCTCGGGCACTCCCGGATGTCCGTGACGGACTTAAGCCAGTCCATAGAAGAATTTTATACGCTATGAAAGAAGGTGGGTACGATTGGACTCGTCCTTATAGAAAATCTGCAAGGATTGTCGGGGATGTAATGGGGCAATTTCACCCACACGGTGATAGCCCAATTTACGACTCTATGGTCAGAATGGCTCAAGATTTCTCTATGCGGTTGCCGTTTATCGATGGTCAGGGAAATTTTGGCTCTATGGACGGTGACCCGCCTGCTGCACATAGATATACAGAAGCTCGTTTAGCCAAATCGGCAGAGGGCTTGCTACGAGATATTGATAAAGAGACAGTAGATTTCGTCGCAAATTACGACGAAACTTCTGAAGAACCCTCTGTGTTGCCAGCTGAATTTCCAAATTTACTGGTAAACGGTGCTGGCGGTATTGCAGTTGGCATGGCAACCAATATTCCCCCTCACAACCTGGGTGAAGTTATTGACGGCTGTCTAGCGTTTATAGAAAACCGAGATTTAACTATAGAGGAGCTCCTGAATGTTATTCCCGGTCCTGACTTCCCCACTGGAGGTATTATCTTAGGTAAAACGGGAATAAGAGACGCTTACATGACGGGGCGTGGCTCTATCGTCATGCGTGCTAAAGCGGAAATTCAGGAAATTAGAAAAGATAGAATGGCAATTGTAGTTTCCGAAATTCCTTACCAAGTGAATAAGGCGAGATTGCTTGAGAGAATAGGCGAGGTAGTAAGAGATAAGGTTATCGAGGGCATAGCTGATCTTCGAGATGAGAGTGACCGCGATGGCGTCCGCATGGTTATTGAGCTCAAACGTGATGCTGTCGGGGAAGTTGTATTAAGCCAACTTTATCGTCATACGTCTATGCAGACCTCATTCGGTGTAAATATGCTAGCTTTGAATGGCGGGAGACCTGAGCAGCTTAACTTAAAAGATATTATCTCTGCATTTGTTGCGTTTAGAGAAGAAGTTGTTACAAAACGGACAACATTTCTCCTAAAGAAGGCGCGTGCGCGCGCGCATATCCTTGCTGGGCTATTGGTAGCTTTGAACAGTATTGAAAATATTATTGCCCTTATCAGAGCAGCCGCCGACGCCGGTGAAGCAAGAAAAGGATTGACTGAGACCGATTGGCCTGCGGAGGAGGTTGCCGAATTTATTGAGATTATAGATGACCCTGAATACGACGTTATTGATGGTAAGTACAGATTATCAGATGCTCAGGCGCGCGCTATACTGGAACTTAGGCTACAGCGCTTGACGGGTATGGAACGAAGCAAGCTTGTCGATGAGACGAAAGAACTCTCAGAACAGATTAATTACTACTTAACTATCCTGCAATCGAGAGACAAGCTGATCCAAGTGGTAAAAGAGGAATTGCTGGAAGCGAAAGAAAACTTTGCTAATGACCGTCGCACTCTTTTAGAGGAAAACGAATTTGAACATGATATAGAAGACCTAATACAGCGCGAAGACATGGTTATAACTGTTAGCTTAAAAGGCTACATCAAACGAGTTCCACTTTCGACATACAAGGCGCAGCATAGAGGAGGTAAAGGGCGTTCGGGTATGTCGACACGTGATGAGGACGTAGTTGATCGTCTCTTTGTTGCTAATACACATACACCAGTTTTATTTTTCACTTCCCGGGGAATGGTGTATCAGATGAAGGTATACAGGCTCCCATTGGGAACCCCCCAAGCTCGTGGTAAGGCGATGGTAAACTTGTTGCCTTTAGAGGAAGGTGAGTGGATACAAACGGTAATGCCTATGCCGGCTGACGAAGATACTTGGGATGATTTACAGGTTATGTTCGCCACTTCAGCAGGTACAGTGCGGCGGAATGCGCTTTCCGATTTCACAAATATCAAGCGGAATGGAAAGATCGCTATGAAACTAGAAGAGGGCGAGCGACTAATCAGCGTTCAACCGTGTAGCGAAAAAAATGATGTTCTGCTCACAACCCGAGACGGTAAAGCTATAAGGTTTAGTGTTTCTGATGTCAGGATTTTTAGAAGCCGCGGATCAATGGGAGTTCGTGGAATAAAGCTTATTAATGGGGACAGTGTTGTTGGTATGTCTATATTAGCGCGTGTCGAACACGAAGCAACTGAAGCGGCAGAAATATCAGAGAGAGAAATCTATTTAAAACAGACTTCCTATCTAAGACGATCCACCGTCACTGATCAGGAAGGTGAAGTTGAAAAGCCTGATATAATGCTTTCGGATGAGAGGCTAGCATATTTGGGTGGAGCGGAAGAATTTATTTTAACTGTAACAGAAAAGGGAATTGGGAAAAGGACCTCTGCTTACGAGTACAGAACAAGTAATCGGGGAGGGCAAGGAGTATGGAATATCGATGTAACTGAAAGGTCTGGTCAGGTCGTTGCCGGTTTTCCTGTAAATAATTCTGATCAGATTATGCTCGTGACAGATAGTGGCCAGCTTATACGTTGTCTAGTCGATGAAGTTGGAATTACTGGTCGAAGAACCCAAGGGGTATGGATTTTTAGGGTCGAGGATGGAGAAAAAGTCGTATCCGTAAGTTTGATTGGCGATGATATGAATGGGGAAAGCGAAGCAGCTGACTCGAGCGATCAGCCAGATCAAGATAAGAACTAAATAACACTTGATATTCACTTGAAGGCTTGTTTATTTTCGTGCACCAGAAAGTGAGTGACGATGGAGGCTGTCGTGCGAATAGCGGTATACCCGGGGACGTTTGACCCCATAACGAATGGACATATTGATATTATACGTCGAGCGAGTAAAGTTGTGGATAAGCTTATTGTGGCCGCTGCGGAGAACATTGGTAAGAGTCCAATGTTTAGCCTTGACGAGCGGAGAGATATGGTCAGCCAAGAAATTGGAATCATACAGGCAGATAACGAAGCTCGGGGTTATCAGAGTGAGATTGAGGTCACATCGTTCAATTCGCTATTGATGCACTTTGTTGATGAACACAATGCGCAATTTGTAATTAGAGGACTACGTGCCGTTTCGGACTTCGAATACGAATTCCAAATGGTGGGAATGAATGCACGCCTTAAACCTGACGTTGAAACCCTTTTTCTTATGTCCTCGGAACGCCATCAGTTTATCTCTTCTCGATTGGTTAAAGAAATAGCAATTTTAGGCGGAGAAGTAGACGATTTTGTCTCGTCCAGGGTGAAAGAAAGAATGATGGCCAATATAAATAAAAAATAATTTTAAACCTGTAGTTGACCAAAATTTGAAATAATATATATACGAAGATGTGGGCGCGTAGCTCAGTTGGTAGAGCAGTTGACTTTTAATCAGCGGGTCACAGGTTCGAACCCTGTCGCGCTCACCACTTTCGGGGTAATTTAACCGCTAAAGTGTCGTGGATGGCAAACGTTTCCATGTAAAAGCTTTAAATATATTTTTTAAAAGTTACACTTTCCTGTGGATCTTATAAAGATAAGGGTACTCATATACCAACGCATATCGTAGTGGGAAACACCATCGGTGTTGCTTTTTCAGGGTGTATAATAGCTATTAATTAGAAATAGCCTTTTAGGTTGTTATAGCTACTTCATCACCAACGGATATTGTTCCAGCATTAAGAACGTTACAGCATACCCCGCCTCGCCAAGACGGCGAAAGTGCCTTCTGGAGCCCTTGACGTTGCTTATCCATTAAATCGCAAGGTTCCGTTTCCAGTTTGACTTCCAGCTGTACATCAGAGATTGTTATTATCTGGCCACTTTTCTGAGGTGCTCTCAAACCGGATACAAATAGGTTTGCTCTTCTCGTGAGCCAGGGGAGAACAACTCCCAGTTCGCTACAAGCGTCAGCCCAATCGTCTTTAAAAAGGATACTTATTTGTCTATTTCGTTTTTTCCCACGAGCGTCGCCTTTAATTCCAGCTTCAGTTGATATTTCAGCGCTCGTTATCTCTTCCATGGGGGCCAGAATTCTTGGGGTAATTGCTATTCCTATGAGATTGGGCATTGAATTCATTCGCAACAAGTCTATCAATAGTTATTATAATAACTAAAGTAAGTTTTATTTGCTAGGATTATGTGGTTAAAACTTCAAAGAGGCATTCCAATCAAAACAAGCGGCGTGTGTATCAATGGTCGGTTGTTGGTTTATGATTGGTAGGCTCTTACATGCGTGGTCCATAGGACCAGTCTGCTTTTGATAAGTTTTCGTCGATTACTTCGTCGTACGGTATATCAAACTGTATTAAATTGCCTGATAACAATGCCGCCTTTAGTTTCACAAATGCAGATGGTGGAAGGTCAGTTTTTGTTGGCCATACTTTTGATGCCTTGTATCCCTCGATAATGGTGGCAAGGCTGTTGCTAGTCAATTCTGGAAAAAAGCTTGGTCCGATTATCTTGGCTATTTCGATATTGCTCATATTGCTAATTGTGTCGAGTGCTCGATTGATTACTCTCACAAGAGCCTTGCATGTTTCTCTTTGGTTAACAGTAAAAGACTTTAAAGCATAAAAGGTGGTGAATGCGATATCTCCTCTTGACGCGAAGCGATGCCAAACATGTGCTCCTGCCTCTTTAAGCTCCTGAGCAAATGGCTCAAAAAGTTGCACCAAGTCAATCTTTCCGTTTTTAAAAAGATCGACATTTTCGGGCATTGTTGCATCAGGATATCGTGAAATGGAGTTAGGATCGATATTGGCGCGTGACAAATCATCTTGGAGTGTCATCCAGGGTGTAGGAACGTCTACAGCAACTGCTAATTTGTGTTTCAATAAATCGTGAAAAATGAAATTATCGTTTGGCTTCCTGCCAAGTAGAACGAAAGGGTCGCGTGCAACAACTTGCGCAAAGCAAACGAGTTCCGACGTTGTTTGATTCAATCGCGCTTGGTTGTGATGCATTAGCACCCTCATAGGCCCCCCAAACGAAACGTCTGCCCTTCCATCAATCAACCCTTGCGCTGTTTCTGAGGTTGAGGGCGATAGTATTAGAGAAACATCAAGACCTTCATCTGAAAACATGTTTTCCATCTGGGCGAGATAAAACGGCGTGTAACTGCATGCGCGTAAATTTTCGTACAATCTAATTTTCATTTGAATCTATCCAAATTAGATATCTCAAGCCGCAGCCATAATCATTCAATATTAAAATAAATACAATCCATAGTAGATAAAGAACAAAACTTATTATCGTCGATCAAAATTTATCTAAAAAACAATTTGTTTGCTCGCCGTTGATTAAAGTAGACGAAGGTCGCATTTTTGTCGTTAAATACGTTCAAACGAAAAATGGGAGTAAAATATGAAATCATCCTTTTCCCGACTGCTCAAATTGACAGTTTTAGCGGGGGCATTTGTGGGGGTATCTTTCTCCGCTAGTGCACAAGAGTTTAAATTACGCTGGGGCCACTATTTACCCAACAGCCCTTTTGTTCAGGTAGAAAAAGATTTTGCCAAGAAAATTGAAGAAAGAACAAATGGACGGGTCAAGATAGATATAACTTTTGCCGGTGGCCTGGGCAAAGGTAACGAGGTTGCCCTTTTGGCAGGACGTGGCGCTATAGACATGGCATCAGTTGCGATGGGTTACTATCCTGATCAACTTCTTTTCTGGAAAGCATATCAAATCCCTTTTATTTTTGATGATCCGGTGCAAGCTATCAACATAGTTCACAAGTCATACAAAGAATTTCCTATATTCAAACAAGAATCAGACAAAATAAATGTAAACTATCTTTTCCAGCAGCCGTTAGGTTCGTACTACATGACAGGTCCTAATCCAAACTGTACGTCGGTCAAAGACCTAAAAGGCAAAAAAATTCGTAGCTTTGGCGCTGACCTTCCGAAGATGCACAACGCTATAGGAGCAGTTCCTGTTACAGTACGTCCAACCGAAGTCTACGAGGCACTACAAAGAGGCACGATCGACTATTCGTTTCTAAATGCCGGTAACGTTGAAAGCCTGAGATTATATGAGCCTGGTAAATACAGCTGTGGTACTGCAATGACGATTGCTGGACACATGATTGTTATAGGCAAACGAACCTGGGCAAAACTACCGGCTGATATTCAAAAAATCTTTATGGACCAGGCTGAAAAAAGTCAAAAAGATTATCTAGACTGGTTAGTAACTGGTACAGAGACATCTATAGCTAATATCAAGAAGGCAGGGGGAGTGTTTAAAGAATTTCCCGCTTCCGAACTTGCAAAGTGGAAAGCTGCTACACCGGATTTATTGCAGGGTTGGGCAGATAATATGAAAAAGAGAGGCTTTGGAAAAGAAGCTGCAGAAGTAGCAGCAGCATGGCGTGCTTGGACGAAATAAAGCCGATCTGTAATCATCTTTTTAAATTTCCGGTCATTTGTACTAGTTTACGAATGGCCGGATTTATTTAACCGAATATTATGAAAATAATACGCAAAATTATAGAGCCCACGGCATTGGTTGTCCTTCTTATTGGAGGTTTTGGGATGTTGGCGTCCACCTTTTTAGGAACCGCCGATGTCATAGGAACACAGCTTTTTGGCCAACCCGTACATGGTGCTTTGGAGCTAACTGAAAGCACAATGGTTGTGATCGTTTTTGGCGCACTTACGTATGCTCAAATACGTCGGAATCATATTCGAGTAGAACTATTTTACACGCGTGTTGGACCACGGACGCAAGGTTTGATGGATGTTTTCTCTGATCTAATGGCCCTTGTTTTTTTTGGTCTTCTGTTCTGGCAAGCATCTTTTGAAGCAATCTTTAGTTGGGGCATCGATGAATCAACTTTTGGTTTAATCAGAATACCGCTTTGGCCCGCCCGGTTTATTTTAGCAGGTGGCACTGCTCTGCTTATTATTCAATTGTTATATGATCTAGTAATTGACGTACAAAAAGTTTTATCCGGTGGCGTGCACGTCACTGCAAACGACGTTTTAATGAGGGAAATTTCTGAAGCAGAGAAGTATCTTGATGATGAAGGACGTTAGCTTTGCTTGAAACTGGAACCACTGGGATTATCGTTTTAGTAACCCTTTTTTTGATGTTGGGCGCCGGGGTGCACATTGGCGTCGCGCTTGGATTATGCGGAATTATTGGTACCTTTCTGGCGATTGGCCCGGATGCAGCTTGGGCTCATTTAGCTACTATCCCATTCAGTACAACCAACTCTTTTACCCTTGCCGTTATTCCGTTATTCATTTTGATGGGATCCCTTGCAACGCAGGCAGGATTGACAAGAGATTTATATAAGGCCGCTTATAATTGGTTGGGGCGGTTGCCGGGTGGACTAGCGATGGCTACTACGCTAGCGTCGGCAGCATTTGGCGCGGCAAGTGGATCTACTGTTGTTAATGCAGCAGTTTTCACAAAAATTGCGCTCCCGGAAATGACAGCTTTTGGTTACGATAGACGGCTAAGTGCGGGTTGTATCGCTGCGTCAGGTACGCTCGCATCATTGATCCCTCCAAGTATAATAATGGTCATTTATGCCATTTTGACCGAGCAATCTGTGGCACTTCTACTAATGGCAGGTTTAGTACCGGGCCTTTTGTCTGCAGTCATGTATATGGGTGGTATCTATACAATAGCAAAGGTTCGCCCGGATATGGCACCGCAATCTAAAATGGCCATAAATTGGGGTGAACGTGTAAGTTCTTTAAAAGGTGTTTGGGGTATTGGGTTTTTATTTTTATTGGTTATTGGAGGCATTTATACCGGTTTCTTTGTTCCAACATATGCAGGTGCAGTAGGCGCTTTTGGCGCTTTTTTGATTGTTGTCGCAAAAAGAAGGCTAACCAAAGCTACCACACTGAATACGTTCAAGGATGCTGGTGTCACGACCTCAGTCATATTCATAATAGTTATTGGGGGTATTATTTTTGCTCGATATCTTACATACACCGGTATAATTACCGATGTTTCGCAGTTTCTCTTGTCATTGGAGTTGAATAAGTACACATATCTATTTGCTTTTGCGATAATTTATCTGATTCTAGGAATGTTAATCGATCCAATTGCAATTATGGTAATAACGCTTCCTGTTATGTATCCCATTTTAATAGGTGTCGGTTTTGACCCAATTTGGCTCGGTGTAATAGCCATTAAATTAGCTGAGATTTCTCTAATTACGCCTCCGGTTGGTTTAAATGTTTACGTCGTGAGAAGTGCGTCCCCTGTTCCTTTAAGCTTGGAAGATGTCTTTTCAGGAGTTATGCCTTTTCTGATTATAGATATACTCACCCTTCTTTTGTTGATTTTTATACCAGAAATTACTCTCACCCTACCTAGGTTGATGATGTAGGGGCACCTTGTTTCTAATTTCCATCGTTTCCTTTAATAACAGTATCTTGGGGATTAAAAGTGACTAATGATAAATTTGTTGCCGAAACCGAAAAATGGGGTACAGACCAAGTAATTAAATGGCGCGAATTAGGTAAGAAAATCGGGTTTACAAATGGATGCTTTGACTTAATACATCCCGGACATATAGCCTTACTTGAAACTTCAAAAACACATTGTGACATCCTAGTAGTCGGACTGAACAGTGACAGATCTGTTGCAAAGTTAAAGGGCAGTGCAAGACCGATACAAGACGAATTATCTCGGAAAACAATTTTAATAGCCCTAAAAGCAGTATCGCTTGTTATGATCTTCGATGAAGAAACGCCAGAAAGGTTAATTGAAAAGGTGAAGCCAGATATTCTCGTTAAGGGCGGCGATTATAACATTGAGAATATCATTGGTGCAGATTTTGTTCGTTCCTATGGGGGGGAAGTATTAACTATTCCTTATTTAGAAGGAAATAGTTCGTCTAATATAATAGATAAAGTTAAGCGCAGTAGAGTATGAAAAATCGTAAGTGATTGATCGGTTTGTACAAATTTTCAAACGATTAAAATGAGAAAAATTGCTTCGTTTTATTTCGCAAAAAATTACGGTTATTTTGTATTGACATAAATTTATTTACCAAAACAGCCGATTCGTGTAGGATACTGGGGTTTTTATTTGGTTATATTCTAAATTTGGAGTGTATCAGATGGGAGTCTTCGATTTTATTAAAACAAAGCAAGCACCAAAAGTATCAAATATTTCCGTTAATAGTCCAAGGCCGAATGTAAATTCTAGAGGAACAGTTACGGTTGATAAATTTACCTTTAATGTTCGTGATTACAGCTTAAAAGGTTTTATATTGGATCCGTATGATGAAAAAATACTTGCAAAGGGTCAAAAATTTAAGTGCAGTGTTAAATTATCAAAAGATGGACATTCTTATAACGGCCGGGCTGAAGCTATGGTCACAAAAATAACATCTGGGGCGCTTGCTGCAACATTTACAATAAAACCTTCGTCTAACTGATTGTTAAAAAATGTTTTTTTTTAAATCTAAAGCGCAGAAAGTTAAGAATAAAACAGCCGCAAAAAAGAAAGCGGTAGTGTTTGAGGATTTAGATGACAAACAAAAAATATTATTAATGATTAGGAAAATGCGGAAACGTATTTCGCCGGACGTGTTAAATAGAGCAGAACAACTCGCTTTAAGTCAGATTGGTGTAGAGCCACCGACTCCGGCTGAAAATGAAGCATCGCGCCTTTTTAAAATTGCAATGGCTAATAATGGGGAGCGAAGGGCTGAAATCCTTGCTTTGGTCGAAAGACGGTTAAACAAGCGTCTTCATTGATATGTGTTTTAAATAAATAGACCAAACTTAATTCATGTAGTAGAGGTGGTAGTAGTACTTCTTTATATTCTATCTCTCATAACGGCTTTTTAGCTGCTTGACGGAGTTTTTAGTGGCTAAAAGACTACCAAAACGTAGATTTAAGCACCCCAAGAGGACCTTCTTTGGCCGTATGCGCGGCTATTTCTTTGCTGGAATACTGATTACAGCTCCAATAGGGATATCCCTTTGGATAGCCTGGGGAATAATTAATTTCTTCGACAACAATGTGGTGAGCCTATTGCCGCATAAATATAATCCCGAGAGTTATTTGCCCGTACAAATACCAGGTTTAGGTCTTGTTTTAACGATTTTAACTCTCACTATAATTGGCTGGCTGGCAGCCGGTTTAATAGGACGTTGGGTAGTCCGCATGACAGAAAATCTTATGGCACGGATGCCTGTTATAAGTAATATTTACGGTGCAATTAAACAAATAATGGAGACGGTGCTATCTCAAAAATCTAATTCTTTCCGTTATGTTGTTTTATTTGAGTATCCCAGAAAAGGAATTTGGACAATGGGGTTCGTTACGGGGACCACAAAAGGCGAAGTTCAAAACGTGATCGACGAAGAAATGATAAACGTGTTTGTCCCAACCACACCGAACCCAACATCGGGATTTCTGCTCTTTGTACCTAAAAGTGATTTACATTATTTGTCGATGTCGCCGGAGGAAGGTTTTAAAATGCTTGTTTCTACAGGTATTGTTACTCCAGCGGACCAAAGAAGCGCCGAGAAAATAGAGCAACCGACGATTATTGTGGATAATAACAAAACTTAATAAACAATAATGATAAGTATACGACTTTATTTATTCACGTGATTTTGTTGGGGGAACGTCAACCACTTTTTAAATACTGAACAGCTGTATCTCTCTCAAAAAGATATAAAAGCGTTCTTAGCGCAGCGCCTCTTTTTGTCTTTAAAAATGGGTCCAAAGACAAAATGTCTTCTGCATCCTTCTGAGCTAATGTTAGTAAGTCATGATGTATATCTAAGTTGGCTATTCTCATTTCCGGTAGGCCACTTTGCCGAGTTCCCAGTAGTTCCCCAGAGCCCCGCAGTTTAAGGTCTTGTTCCGCTATCGCAAAACCATCGTCGCTATCTCTAATAGTCTGAATTCGTAGCCGTGCCGTTTCGTTTAAAGGGGGATGATATAGTAAAAGGCAGGTTGATGGTGATTTGCCCCGACCTACTCGTCCGCGTAATTGGTGAAGCTGAGATAAACCAAACCTTTCGGCATGTTCTATCACCATTATTGTGGCGTCGGGAATATCTACCCCTACCTCAACAACGGTTGTAGATACCAGTATATCTTTATCTCCAAGTCGAAATTCATTCATGATTGCATCTTTTTCCGATGACTTCATCCGGCCATGAACCCAACCGACTCTTCCTGCAAAAATGCTGTCCAGGTGTTGAAAACGTTCTTCTGTAGCAACTAATGCATTTTCTTCGTTATCTTCTATCAAAGGGCAGATCCAGTAAGCTCTTGCTCCTTTTTTTATTGCTCGACTTATACCTTCGATAACCTCTTCTATCCGTTCTGAAGAAATTGCTTTTGTTTTAATGGAAATTCTGCCCGGTAATTTACTTGTTAAGTAGGATATATCGAGATCGCCATAACCGATCATTGTTAGCGTTCGTGGGATAGGAGTCGCTGTCATAATCAGAATATTGGTTCCTGCTCCTTTATCCCCCAACGCCAATCTCTGATTAACGCCAAATTTATGTTGCTCGTCTATTACCGCGTACCCAAGGTTTTTAAATTTCACCTCATTTTGGAATAAAGCGTGGGTGCCTATTAATAAATTAGTCGCACCGGTTTCTAATTTTTCGAGTATTAACGCTCTTTGACTCTTCGTGTCTTTCCCCGTGATTATATCAACCGAAATACCTATTTCACTGGCTATTGGTTTTAAGAATTCGAAATGTTGTCTTGCAAGAATTTCGGTTGGTGCCATAAAGGCACCTTGGAAGCCGGCTTCTACAGTAGAGATCAGTGTCAGAAAGGCGACGATTGTTTTTCCGCTTCCTACATCCCCTTGAAGTAATCGTAGCATTTTATCTTCGGAAGCAAGGTCATTATCGATTTCTCTTATAACAGCGATCTGACCTGCCGTTAAATCATATGGGAGAATATTAATAGCGAGATTACGTAATTTGTTATAAGGTTTTATAACTTTTCCAAGATGCTTCTTTTGTCTGTTGCGTATTAAACCAAGAGCAAGTTGGTTCGCTAATAATTCATCATAGGCTAGTCGGCTACGGGCAGTTGAGTTTGGTGATAGTTGGGTTTCTGCTTTCGGGTTGTGGGCTTCAATCAACGCATCTTTCCATGATTTCCATTTGTGTCCTGCCAATGTATCTTGATTGAGCCATTCTGGTAGATTTGGAGCTAATCGAAGAGCTTGACTAATATATCTTCGAAGGACTTTGTTTGATAAATTACTGGTTAACGGATATACAGGCTCTATGCCACAAACTGTTTCGCGCGCATCTTCTGATACGATGTAATCAGGATGCGTTATTTGATATTTACCGCGGAAAAATTCAAGACGTCCACTGACAAACCGAACTTCATCAACTGGAAGTATCTTAAGAAGATAATCTTTTTTTCCGTTAAAAAAAATTAAACGAAGTGGCTCATCATAAACCATGCATTCTACCGTATACGGTTGGCGACGATTGTAGGCTGCTTTATGTGCTAAAACTTTTACTTTAAGAGTGGCGATTTCACCTTTCGGTACCAACACAAGTTTTTCAAATAAGGTGCGGCTCACAATGTTAATTGGAAGTAGCCAAAGTAAATTTACGACATGTGGGCCCGTAATTTTTTCAGTTAATAACCGTGTACGTGGCCCGATACCGCTTAAAATTGTTTGTGGAGAAAAAAGCTTGAATAGGATTTCTGGCCGCATTTTTATTTTTTTTAATAAAACAAAGAATTCAAGATTGGCTTCATGATAATGAATAATATATTAAGTATTTTTTAGAAGCGACGCTAGTGATAGCTCTTGTATTTTGTGATTTTGCTATAGAAATGCTGCTTTGGTTGTTGCCAGCTTCTCTCTCGGAGGCGCGCAAAATTTAAATGTAAAAGGTAAAAAGATGATTGAGCAGATTGATCGTATAAAACGGCTAAAGTATAGAAGCTTTTATACTGGCACAAAGGAAACCGATCTAATTCTAGGCAACTTTGCCGAAAAGTATTTAGACACATTAGAATTGGAACAATTGGACGATTATGAAGAACTATTAAAAATTGAGGATCCAAGACTCTATAAATGGATAACCGGCATGGAGGTTGCCCCAACTACTTTCCAAACTAGCGTATTAGAGTTAATAAAAGAATTTAATCTATCCGAATATCTTAATGAAAAATAATGGCCACTAAGATTACAGGTATATCGAATGCCGTTTCTGGCTGGGATGGAAAACTACTTTCCGAGTTGGTGGAAAAGCATAATCGGATCATTCATATATGCCGCGATGATGCAAGAATGGATGATCTTGAAAGCTATGTTAGGTTCTTTGCACCAGATCTGGAGATATTGAAAATTCCTGCTTGGGATTGTTTGCCGTATGATCGTGTCTCACCAAACTCTGGGATTACCAGCCAGAGGTGTTTTGCTTTGAGCAGAATATCAGAACTGGACGTGAATCATACTTGTCTAATCTTAATAACAGTTAATGCATACCTGCAAAGACTGCCTCCATTAAGTTTTTTTAAAGGCATGTCGGTAAATTTAAAACTAAACAAAAGCTATCCGTTATCGGAACTTTTACTTACTTTAGATAATGGTGGATATTTCCGCACTGATACGGTCAGGGAAGCAGGAGAATTTGCTGTAAGGGGCGGAATAATCGATATCTACCCTGCTGGGCGCGACGAACCGTTGCGGCTCGACTTTTTTGGAGATGAGTTAGAAAGTGTAAAACGTTTTGATCCTATAACCCAAAGATCAATAGATAGTATAGAAGCTGCAAAGCTCAGTCCCGTTGCAGAAATCATTTTGAACTCAGAAAGCATAAATCGATTTAAAAGCTCCTACAGAGAAGCCTTTGGCGCTAAAGCATCCAATGATCAAATATACCAGACAATCGCTGAAGGAAGGTATTATGTTGGTATGGAACATTGGCTTCCATTTTTTTACAATAGATTAGATACACTAGAAGTGTATGCGAAATCGAATTTTGTATCACTTGATAGTGAAGTGGAAGCAGTGGCTCAAACAAGATTTGAGTTGATAAACGAATATTTTGAGGCTCGTAGCTCGTTGGCTAAGTCAACAGCGGTTGACGACATGGCTATTTATAGGCCGTTAACGCCCAATTCCCTCTATATCACGCCCGAGGAATGGTCAAAAAAACACGAGAAATTTAACGTTATCCAGTTCCATCCACTTAATCTTATTTTACCATCAGATAGCAATAACATTTTAATTGATTCAAATATCGCTCCTGGGATTGATCTTACAGAAATACGGCAACGACAAGTTAGTAATGTGTACGATGAGTTAATTAAGAAAATTCAAAAGACACAGGCAAATGGAAAAAAAGTTCTGATTTGTGCTTTTTCACACGGGTCGGCTGAGCGTATTGAAAAGATATTGCTAGAACAGTCTGAACTCATGATTGAAACTGTGCGTAATTATAACGAAATGTCATCGCTTTCTATGGATAAAATCGGGATAGCAATTCTTCCGATTGATAAAGGATTTGATAGTCCAGATGTTCTATTTGTATCGGAACCGGATATATTAGGTGAACGATTGGCTCGGCCGTCAAAGCGGAGAAAGAAAAGAGGCGAAGATTTTTTGCGCGAAGTGTCCGCACTCTCAGATGGAGATTTTGTCGTTCATTTAGAGCATGGGATTGGGCAATTTAAGAAATTAGAAACCCTCGAAATAGGCGGAGCACCGCATGATTGTCTAACTATTGAATACAACGGCGGCGATAAATTGTTTCTTCCTGTCGAGAATATTGATGTTTTAACGCGATACGGTTCAGAAGACTCAGGGGCAGTGGTAGATAAACTGGGAGGTGTAGCCTGGCAATCACGAAAAGCTAGAGTAAAAAAACGTTTGAAAGACATGGCCGATCAATTAATCAAGACGGCAGCCGAGAGGGAACTTCAGATAACGGAAAAAATTGAGGTTCCCGGCCTAAGTTACGAGGCATTCTGCTCACGATTTAAATATAATGAGACAGAAGATCAATTAAAATCAATCTCCGATACGTTGCAGGATCTTGCAAGAGGCCGTCCCATGGACAGGTTAATTTGTGGAGACGTCGGCTTTGGTAAAACAGAGGTTGCCCTGCGAGCTGCGATGGTCGCAGCTTCTCAGGGATTGCAAGTTGCTATAGTTGTGCCCACAACACTTTTGTGTCGGCAACATTATCAATTGTTCTCAGAGCGTTTCTCAGGCACTCCCATTAAAGTACGGCAACTATCGAGGTTGCTCACGTCCCAAGAACTCTCAGCAGTAAAGTCAGAGATGAATAGTGGCGAGTGTAATATTGTAATTGGGACACATGCTTTGCTTGGAAAGTCGATTGAATTTAGTAATTTAGGATTACTGATCATCGACGAAGAGCAACATTTTGGTGTGGCACAAAAAGAGAAGTTGAAACAAATTAGAGGCGATATTCATGTTTTAACGCTGACAGCCACTCCAATACCAAGAACCTTGCAATTAGCTATGTCGGGAGTAAGAGATCTATCCCTAATAGCCTCGCCACCGGTCGATCGCTTGGCGATTAGAACATTCATAATGCCTTATGATGGGCTGGTAATCAGAGAAGCTATTCAAAGGGAGCGGCATCGTGGTGGCCAGGTGTTTTATGTTTGCCCGAGGATAGAGGATCTCTCAAGGGTATACGATCGCTTGATCAAACTAATCCCGGATCTAAAAATAGCTTCGGCTCACGGAAGAATGGTGCCTTCGGATCTTGAAGATATAATGGCTGCTTTCTGCGATGGATCATATGATGTTTTGCTGAGTACACACATTATAGAGTCGGGTTTAGACATTCCCAACGCAAACACAATTATCATACATAATTCAGACAAGTTTGGCTTGGCGCAATTGTATCAGTTAAGAGGCCGTGTTGGGCGATCCAAGACAAGAGCGTATGCTTATTTAACTACCCATCCAACTAAACAGCTTACCCCAAATGCGAAAAAGCGACTGGGAGTTATGCAAACGCTCGACAGTTTGGGGGCGGGCTTCAGTCTTGCCAGTCATGATATGGATATTAGAGGTGCTGGTAATCTATTGGGTGAAGAACAGTCAGGACAGGTCAGGGAAGTGGGTATAGAATTATACCAGCATATGCTTAAAGAAGCCGTAATAGCAGCGCGCGATAAAGAAAAGACGGATGAGAAATCAGATAATGAGTGGACGCCGCAAATATCGATAGGTAATCCTGTATTAATACCCGACAGTTTTATCCCGGATTTAAATGTTAGGCTGAGTATTTACCGACGGATAGCGGATCTGCAGGGCACTGAAGAAATAGACTCTTTCGCTGCTGAACTTTCTGATCGATTTGGGCGCTTGCCCGCCGAAGTAAATAATTTGTTTCAAGTTATCTTTCTAAAAAATTTATGTCGATCGGCAAATGTTGAGAAAATTGATGCAGGACCGAAGGGTGCTGTAATTGCGTTTAGGAACGATAGTGTAAAGAATCTTGAAGGTTTGCTAAATCTCTTGGAAAAAGAAAAAAATACTGCTCATATTCGCACAGATCATAAGTTGGTTTATAAACGAAATTGGCAGAAGTCGTCGGATAGAGTTAACGGCTTAACGCGAATAATGCGGGAGTTGGCGGCTATTGCAGCTTGATTTTAGAAAGGCTTCTAAATACCCTGTTTCGCTCCTAGATCAAGCAAAGGTAGAAAAGCTTCTGGTTCCTGTGCTCCAGTAATAGCAAATTGTTTGTTAAAAATAAAATACGGAACACCAGTGATACCATTCCCGATCGCAAACCTGGTGTCCGCCTTGACTTGACTTAAACCTTCGTCATGTTCAAAGTAATAATCAAATTCGTCGGTATCCATTTCTAAATCAAATGCAATCTCTCTCAGTGTTTCAAGTAATCCAACGTTACGTCCTTCAACAAAATACGCAATGAATAAATTTTGGACAGCGTTTTCCGATTTTTTTAACTTTTTTGACCAGTCGATGAAACGATGAGCTAACACTGTATTTGGAGTATGAGAAATCTTATCAAAATTAAATATTAAGCCCTCTAGCTCTCCCGCCTTTTGTATGTTTGAGTATATGGAATCTGCTCTTTCCATATTACCAAACTTAAGGGCTAAATACTGCTGTCTTGGTATACCTCCCGGTGGCATTTCAGGGTTTAGTTGGAATGCTCGCCAATTAATTTTTATTTTCAAGTCTTTTCGGGTTTCTAGTGCTCGTTTTAAACGCGATCGACCTATATAGCACCATGGGCAAATGATATCAGAAAATAAATCAATTTGGATCATTGCGTTTCAATCTGAATAAGTCTTAAAATCACAAAGAAGCTATAGTGCTCTAGTTCATCACAAATATCTAGTTTGGCGAAAAGAATATAAATGACGATATATGAAAATGGCTTAAGCGCCAACCGAGCAAATTATGCGCCTTTAACTCCTGTAGACTTCCTAGATAGGGCGGCCACGACATGGCCTCAAAAGGTTGCGATTATACATGGAGATATTAGGCGTACATACCTAGAGTTTAATCGTAGATGCAGGCAAATGGCCTCGGCTTTGGATAGAAGGGGAATTCAAAAAGGGGATGTCATTGCCATTATCGCACCCAATACACCTGCTATGCTGGAAGCACATTACGGCGTTGTGATGGCAGGGGCAGTATTAAACGCTTTAAATTATAGATTAGACCCCGCAGCGATAGCCTTTATCTTGGAACATGGTGGAGCCAAAATTCTCTTCGTAGACAAGGAGTTTTCCGAGGTAATAGAGCAAGCCGTTGCAATGATGAAAGCGCCTCCAGTTTTGATTGGTATAGATGATGCTTTGGTGCCTGGGCTGAGGTTATTAGGAGATAAAGACTACGAAGAATTCTTGGCAGAGGGAGACCCTAATTATGAATGGCCACAAGTTAACGATGAATGGGACTCGATGGCTTTAAACTACACCTCTGGTACTACGGGTAATCCTAAAGGTGTTGTTTTTCATCATCGCGGGGCATTTTTAAATGCTATGGGGAATGCAATCGCGTTCGGCCTAGATTCCTCTTCATGTTATTTGTGGACTTTGCCAATGTTTCATTGCAACGGGTGGACGTTTACATGGGCGGTCACAGCTGTGGGCGGCACGCACGTTTGCTTAAGATCCGTTGATCCAGTTTTGATATTTGAACTTATCGATCAGCACAAGGTGAGCCATATGTGCGGTGCACCTATAGTTTTGAATATGCTCGTGCATGCGCCTAACGAGGTTAAAAAAGAATTTGGACATCTAGTTCAAATTGCTACTGGCGGTGCGGCACCTCCGAGTGCAGTGATAGCGTCGATGGAAAAGCTAGGTTTTAAAGTACTTCACCTTTATGGGCTTACCGAAACCTATGGTCCTTCCGGTATATGTGCTTGGCCCCCAGAATGGGACGATCTGGAGTTAGAATTAAAAGCCACAAGGATGGCAAGACAGGGTGTAGGTTATCCAACTTTGGAAGGGTTTCGAGTAGTAAATCCGGACACTCTTCAGGATGTTCCCGCAGACGCAACTACAATTGGGGAAATTTGGATCCGGGGTAATACGGTTATGAAGGGATATTTGAAGAATCCGTCCGCTTCTGAAGAGGCATTTAAACATGGTTGGTTTCACAGCGGTGATCTGGCTGTAATGCATCCTGACGGTTATGCGGAAGTCAAAGACAGATCCAAAGACATAATTATTTCGGGGGGAGAAAATATTTCGTCATTAGAAGTCGAAGAAGCTTTATACAAACACCCTAAAATAATGGAAGCGGCTGTTGTGGCGAGGCCAGATGAAAAGTGGGGTGAAACGCCCTGCGCGTTTATAACAGTAGCACCAGGGCAAATTGGATTGACCGAGAATGAAGTGGTAAGTTGGTGCAGGGAAAACCTAGCAAGTTATAAGATCCCAAAAACCGTAGTCTTTTGTGACCTTCCAAAGACGTCAACAGGTAAAATTCAGAAATTTGTTTTACGCGATCGCGCCTCAAATCTTTAATCCAAAAACTTATTACTAGTTCTCGTCATTATCTTGAAGATCTCGGTAACTTGATATTTTGCCTAGCGTTTCTGCTTCGTAGACAGCACGAGCAACCGATCGCCCCAAACAATTGGCAGCATGAGCTCCAAGTGTACCAATCTTTGTTACTTTATCGTCTATATTTTTTTCTCCGGTCGATATAGCAAAGACGATGTCTCCATCTAAAGGCGTGCTAGAAGGGCGAATGGCACGGCTTAGACCGTTTTGGGAGATCATAGCCAACCGGCGGGTCTCAGACTTTGTTAAATTAGCATCGGTGGCGACAACAGCTAGTGTTGTGTTTTCATGGAGTGAGCTATGTTTGGGAACTGCAATAATTGCCTTATCAAAATTTTCTGGCGGCAGTATGCCACCAAATTCGTTTTCCAGTTCCATGTCCCATGCATAGAAAGCCTTGGTGCCGGGTATTAATACGGAACCTGCTGAATTTACTGCCGCTATAGCCCCGACCGTGATATCTAGCTCAGGAACATAAATCGAAGCACTGCCAAGTCCACCCTTAATATTACCCGCTATAGCACCGTATCCGGCGCCGGTATTGCCAAGTTTAAAGTTCTTTTTTGGGTTCGAAGCGGCTTCATATCCCAATTGCCAGTAGGGCGGCTGTGCGGCCCAATCTTTATTGCCGCCGTTCAATAAATCAAAAAGTATTGCTTGTGGAACAATTGGAACCTTTATACCTTTAATTGGTAGGCCTTTACCTGTTTTCTGAAGATGGTGCATCACTCCTCCTGCCGCATCCAAACCAAACGCTGAGCCGCCAGCCAACACAATCCCGTCCACTCTTTCTATCGTTCCATCAGGTGAGAGAAGCTCCGTATCTCTTGTTCCAGTGCCGCCACCTCTAATATCTATTGACGCTACGCAGCTACAATCAGGCATGATAACGGTAACGCCTGAACGCAATTCTTCATCATATGAATTTCCAACAAAAATACCTGAGATATCAGTAATTAAGTTATTTTTTCCTGAACGCAACAAAAGATGAGCCTAAAAAGTTTTACGTATGAGTTTATACAGAGGTTGCTGAAAGTGCTATACCCACAAAAATTTTCCCTCACACATTTGGCATTTAGTAACGAAAAGTTTATATATTGATGCCAAATAAGGATGATTTATGACAGATTTAAATAGTGAAGTGTCACGTCGACGAACTTTTGCAATTATCTCACACCCTGACGCAGGAAAAACAACATTAACAGAAAAGTTTCTTGTCTTTGGTGGAGCTATAAAAATGGCTGGTGCGGTAAAAGCCAGAGGCGAGCAGCGTCGAGCTCATTCCGACTGGCTAAAAGTTGAGAGAGAACGAGGTATTTCTGTAGCATCTTCGGTGATGAGTTACGAGTACAAGGGTAACGCCTTTAATTTGCTTGATACACCCGGCCACGAAGATTTTTCCGAAGATACATATCGAACCCTAACTGCTGTGGACTCAGCGGTCATGGTTATTGATGCTGCACGGGGTATTCAACAACAAACCAGAAAGTTGTTCGAAGTTTGCAGATTACGCGATATGCCAATAACAACGTTTATAAACAAGCTGGACCGAGAGTCACAAGATCCATTCGTACTGCTCGACGAGATTGAGCAAACGCTACAAATCGATGTTGTGCCCGCAAGTTGGCCTATAGGAATGGGACAACTATTCAAGGGTTGCTATGATCTTTTCAACGACCGGCTTATGCTTGTAACAAGAGGCAGCGAATCGGAGCCTGACGCTGGTATGGTTTGCAATGGATTAAGTGATCCCAGGCTGGACGAATTGCTTGAAGAGCAACAGGCTTCTGAACTCAGAGAACAAGTAGAAATGGTTAGAGAGCTTTGTCCAAAATTCGATCATGAAGCCTATTTAGCAGGTAATCTAACGCCGGTCTATTTTGGCAGCGCAATAAATAACTTTGGTGTGCGGGAGTTATTGCAAGGAGTGTCTGACTTTGCACCGGCTCCAAGATCACAAAAAACTGAAACTAAGCTTATTGAACCTTCCGACAAAAAAGTTTCTGGTTTCGTATTTAAAATACAAGCAAATATGGATGCAAAGCATAGGGACAGAGTTGCTTTTGCTAGGATTTGTTCTGGCCATTTTAAAAGGGGAATGAAGCTAAAGCACCCTCGAAGTGGAAAAGCCGTTAATGTGCACAACGCCGTTATGTTTCTCGCTCAAGAACGTGAGTTGGCTGAGGAAGCGTTCCCAGGAGACATAATAGGTATCCCCAATCATGGCAATCTAAGGATCGGCGACACTTTTACAGAAGGCGAAGATATTAAAATTACTGGTATACCTAGCTTTGCACCTGAAATTTTACAACGTGTCCGTCCGTTGGATCCGCTCAGAGCAAAGCATCTAGGAAAAGCTGTTACACAGTTGGCAGAGGAGGGGGTGGCAAGAGTTTTCCGCACTAATATAGGTTCTAATTGGATAGTTGGTGTTGTTGGGACCCTACAATTTGATGTTTTAGCAGACCGGATTCGAACAGAGTACGATATTCCCGTTAGTTTTGAGAAAGCTCCACTTGATACTGCTCGCTGGCTACATAGTGACAACTCACAGGAATTAAAGCGCTTTATCGATAAAAACCCAGGAGACCTAGCTTATGATCATGACGACCTACCGGTTTTTCTAGCTAGGAATGCCTGGCATTTACAGAATGCGGTGGAAACCTGGCCTGAAATTCAATTTTTAAAGGTAAGGGAACAGTTTGGATGACCTCAATTCCCAACGAAAGTGATGTCGTGATAATTGGTGGAGGGATAATTGGAGTCTCAACGGCGTATTATTTAGCGAAAAGCGGTGTGTCTGTGACTCTCGTTGAAAAAGGTATTATCGCTGGAGAGCAGTCTTCTAGAAATTGGGGATTCGTGAGACAACAAGGTCGTGATCCTGCAGAAATTCCCACAATAATGAGAAGCCTTGCCTTATGGAAAGGACTTTCAAAAGAATTAGGTGAGGATATTGGTTTCAAACAAGCTGGAGTTTTTTATCTAGCCAATACAGAGGAACAAGTTGCTGGTTATGAAGATTGGTTGAAACATGCAAAAGAATATCAGATTGACTCTCACATTGTTTCAAAGACTGAAATTCAAAAATATATACCGACTAACAGTGGCGGGTGGTTAGCGGCTCTTCGAACACCAAGTGATGGGAAGGCGGAACCAAGTAAGGCAACCACTGCGTTGGCGAGGGGTGCAGATAAGTTAGGCGCTAATATATTGACAAACTGCGCCGTTTTTGGCCTTGAGACTGAGGCCGGTCGTGTTTCCTCTGTACGCACGGAGTTGGGATCAATAAAAACTAATACCGTCTTATGCGCGGGAGGAACTTGGTCCTCATTATTTTGTGGGCGACATAATATCCCGCTGCCACAACTTAAGGTCCGATCCTCCGTTTTACGTACTTCTCCAGCTACAGAAATATCGAAACATTCTATTTGGTGCAAGGATGTAGCGCTAAGGAGACGTCAAGATGGCGGTTATACGGTTGCACATGGATCAGCCACAGAAGCGCCTATTGTGCCCGATACCTTTAAATGGGGTATCAAGTATTTAGAGAGTTATAAGAAAGAAAAAAGCCGGCTTAGGATAAAGTTAAACGGCAGGTTTTATAAAGAATTGATGACAGCTCGGCGCTGGAATATTGATGGCCCAAGTCCGTTTGAATCGGAGAGAATTTACGATGTGGCACCGAACAAGAAAATCTTGAATGAAGCATTTAATAATTTACGAAATCTTTTTCCCCAGTTGGAAAATGCTACCATTATCGAGAGTTGGGCCGGGCTAATTGATGTCACTCCGGATGCCGTTCCGGTAATTTCGTCTGTAGAAAAAATACCGGGCTTTTACTTGGCCACTGGGTTCAGTGGTCACGGCTTTGGTATAGGCCCTGGAGCCGGAGAACTGGCTGCGAATATGATTACTGGAAAAGCGAGCAAGCAGGAGCTATCAAATTTTGATTATAGCAGGTTCTTTTAACCTTCAGTTCAGTCTTCTCTGCTAAGTCAACTTTAGTTCTTTTATAAGATATTGCATGCATTCTTCTATTCCCTGTGAGATATCTACGACCAGAGCGTTTTCACAAGAAGATGGCGGCTCGAGGGTATCAAATTGACTTTGAAGAAGTGCGGGCGGCATAAAATGGGTTCGCGCATTCATGCGGGCGGCTATACTTTCTTTATTTCCTCGAAGATAAATGAGTTTTGCTTGATTAATATTTGATAAGAGTAATTTCCTATATCTTCGCTTCAGAGCGGAACATGCTACAATACATACTTGGTTTGTATCCGCCTTGGTTTGAATTGCAGAAGAAATTTCTGTCAACCAAGGTAGACGATCTTTATCCGTTAGTGGCTTTCCTGCCGACATTTTTTTTATGTTTGCTGGAGAATGAAAATCGTCACCTTCTAGTAATTGACAACCAAGTCTAGCCGCAAGGCGGCGGCCCAAGGTTGTTTTTCCAGAGCCACTTACACCCATTAATAAAATTACCACCCTAGTCTTCCCATGACGTATGAAACGTGCCCGGTCTGTCAATTCGTCTGTACCCGTGTGATCCAAAGAAATCGCGTTGTGCTTGAATTATATTCATTGGTAATTTTGATTTAATAAAACTATCGAAATATGAAAGAGATGCGCTATGTGCAGCAAGAGGGAGGCCACATAAAGCTGCCTCCGATACCACTAAGCGGAGCTCGGGTATCGAATGCTTAAGCTCCTCGGATAAATAAGTATCTAACAAAAGATTTGTGAGTGATGCCTTCCTGTCGAAAGCTTCCACAATTTTATTTAAAATGTTACTTCTTAGTATACAACCAGCCTTCCATACCTGGGCAACGTCGTTCAATTTTAAGTCCCAAGAATATTTAAGGCTTGCTATTTTTAGTACTTGAAAACCTTGGGCAAAGGCACAAATTTTTGCGGCTAAAAATGCTCTTTTTATAGTGTCTGTCGATAAGACGTCATTTTTATGTAACACTGGTCTATAAATTTTAGATGCAGTAATCCTATCTGGTTTATATTGTGATATGAAACGGCTAGATACTCCTTCATAAAGTGTGGGAGCGGGAACACCCAAATCAATACCGGAAACAGTTCCCCACTTTCCTGTTCCCTTTTGCTCGGCAATATCTTCTATCATATCAATTAGGGGAGCGTCTGTTAGGTTATCGATAGTTTTAAGAATTTTTGATGTTACGTCCGAAAGAAAGGAACCCTCTAGTTCGTTACGCCAACTTGTAATAGCTGTTGAAATATCTTCATTATTGTAACCTTTTATTTCAACAAATTGCGAATATACCTCACTTAATAGCTGCATTTCTGCATATTCGATGCTGTTATGCACCATTTTCACAAAGTGGCCTACTTCCGCTGCGTCTCCTAATCGTTTAGCGCATATGTTATTATCTGGGTCTCGGGCGGCGGCCGCCTCGAGAAAAGGTTTTATGTTTTCAAAGATATCTGGTTTTCCGCCTGCCATAAAAGATGCACCATTACGCGCCCCGTCTTCTCCTCCTGAGACACCAAGGCCTAGGTAATTTATCTTTTTGGTCGCGAGTTCTTGGGATCGTCGCTTTGTATCTTCAAAATGCGAGTTGCCGGCGTCAACGATTAGATCCTCTGGTTCTAGGTATGGAACTAGCGATTGAATGACTTCCTCAACAGTTTGACCGGCGGGGAGAAGAAATAAAATTTTTCTCGGTTTTACTAAGTTTCTGACAAAATCTTCTAGCTGTGAATGAACATAAATAGCAGGCTCATTCATTGCATGTGAAGGTGATGAATCGTGGCCGATTACAGAGAAACCCTTTTCTGCAAAGTTCTTTGCTAGATTTATTCCCATTACACCTAGCCCAATTAATCCAATGTCGGCTAGTTCAATATTTTGTGTCATTCGAAAACGCGCCTCGTCTGTGGAAATTATATAGGTAAAACTAATCCGTTATATCGATCAGTCTTAACGTAAATATTCATCCAATAAATCTTTTGTTTTCCAACTCAAATAAATTAATTCCGCTCCCAGTAATCCAAGCGGTTTTGCTACGAAATTTAATCTGAAAGGGGAAAATAACTCATAAGTGTCGTCATCATCAACGATTGCACGCGCTATTAAATTACCGGCAATCGCCGTAGTATTAAGTCCATGTCCCCCAAAGCCTTGAAGATACCATATATTATCTTCCAATTTACCAATTTGAGGCATGCTATGTGTCGCATAACCCATTGTTCCGGACCACGCTAATTGCGCGCCAATTCCAGAGAGTTGTGGGTAGACCTTTAACAAGTCTTTAAGCATCTTCTGCTTAAGATTGTTTGGTTTTAATCGTGTGCTTATTCCTCCCCCCCAAAGTATTTGTGTAGATCGTAAGGGACGGTAATAGTTTTCAACCCTTCTACTATCTGAAACGGCATATGGCGATCGAATGGCTTCTGTTAATCGATCGAATAATGGTTCAGTAAGAAGCACATAGGTTCCTATTGGCAAAATGGCGTTATATAATTTGGTACTCACATAATTTTGGCAAGCCGAGGTGCATATAACGACAGTGTTTGCCTTTACATGCCCATTATTGGTACAGACAATATATGAGTTTTTACGCCGGGTGATATTGATAGCGGTGGTTTTTTCAAAAATTTTTGCGCCCAAACTTTCGGCGTCTACAGCGCATTTATGAATATAATTCAGTGAATGTAGTTGGTAAGCATCGGGATTGAATATTGCATCACTGTATTTCTGACTTGAATAATGCTCCGCAACTTTACTTTTCGACCAGTAAGTTAATTTAGTTTCGTAAATCGAGTTCATATAATCTATTTGTGCGTTGAGATTATTCTCTTTCTTGCCCCAGGACATTCTTACAATGCCGGGTTCGGTATCGATTTCGGTTTGAGGTGAATTTTGACATCGACGGCGTACTATTTCGATACCTTCTGCAGATAGTCTATATAGCTCTTGCGCATATTTTCGTCCTAACCGTCCCTCCAGCCTTTTTATGGGGACGGAATATCCGGCCGATAAGAAACCCCCGTTTCTCCCTGAAGCGCCACTTCCTAGCCTGTTTTCTTCCAATAACACTGCCGAAATATTCTTTTCAGATATTTCTAAAAGCGTGTTTATACCGGCAAGACCACCACCGATAATGCAAATATCGGTTTCAACGGTTCCGTATAAGTTTGAACGTAAATTAGCGCGGTGCTCTGTTTGGGTATAATAAGTATCTGTATCTATTTTCATTGCCCGCTTATCATCATTAGTACTAGATAATTTAAGTGTAGTTTCACGTTTAGGTTCAATTTTAATACGCTCGTAATTATACAAACCTTTCAAGGGAGATACTGCATGAAAATAGCTGTTATGGGAACTGGAGGAATGGGTGGCTATTATGGTGGCCTGCTGGGATCAGTTGGCGCAGATGTTTCGTTTATTGCTAGAGGGGAACATCTTAAAGCTATCAAACAGGATGGCTTATTATTAAAAGGTGACGGAGACGAAATATGTTTGAAATCGATAATGGCGACAGACCAGCCAAGCGAAATAGGTGTGGTCGACGTCGTTTTATTTTGCGTAAAACTTTATGATATTGAGACAGCCGCGGAAGTTATAAAACCATTACTTGGTGATAACACGATGGTCATTAGTGTTTTGAATGGTGTGGATGGGCCGATAAGATTGGAAAGAATAATTGGGCTTGGACGGGTTATAGGAGGTGCAGCGTATGCTTCTGCTTATATAGAAGCACCGGGAACTATAAAATATAAAAGCACGGGTGGGCGTTTAAAGATTGGCGAACTTTCTGGGGAGATTAGTGAGCGCATAGATACTTTCAGAACTATTTGTGAACCTGCGAGTTTTGAGTGTGAAGTAACGGAGAATATAGTGGGAGCGCTTTGGGATAAATATATTCTATTAGCAACGAATGCAGGGCTATCTTGTGTGTGTCGAAGCCCTATCGGTAAGATCTATAATGATGCTGACCTATTAGAAGTAGCGATAGCCTTAATGAAGGAGGTGCGAGCTTTAGCGTTGAAACAAAATATTGCCATCGACCCCAACGTAATCGAGCACTCTTTAGAATGGTCTAAAGGTTTACCGTCAGACCTCTTTGCATCGATGTACCATGATATGGCGGCTGGAAAAAGAATGGAGTTGGAAGGAATGTCAGGTTACGTAAAAAGATTAGGGAAAGAACTGGGAGTTAGCACTCCATGCCATTCGCTGCTATATGGTGGATTAAAGTTCTTTAAAGACGGGCGGTTATAAGATTTTGACTTTGTTATAAGAGGGTTGGGATTTCTATGGCTATTTATGTTGACGCTGATGCTTGTCCAGTAAAACAGGAAGTTGTGAGAGTAGCCGAGCGTCACAATCTTATTGTTTACATGGTGTCTAATAGTCTGATGAGACTGCCTCAGAGTCATTTAGTTAAACGCATTCTAGTCTCTGATGGTTTCGATGCTGCAGATAAATGGATATTAGAAAATGCTAAAAAAGGTGACCTTGTAATTACATCGGATATTCCGTTTGCTGCAGACTGCATAAAAAATGAAGTCAGCGTTATAACGCCAAACGGGCATCATTTTGATGAACAAAATATCGGCAATGCTCGTGCCATGCGCGATCTGAATGGCTATCTCCGTGAAATGGGAGCAATACTCGATCAGAAGCGAAGTTTTAGTAAGCTTGATAGATCATCATTTTTGCAAAAGATGGAAGAAGTTCTTCAGCGCCTAAAACGCGTCTAGTTTTTTCTGAGAACTACTTGAAACTTTCCCAGTCAAAAAGAGGTGGTTCTTTTTGGGCGAACCGTTTTATTGCTTCAGCATGAAAATCCGACTCGCGTGAAATAGCCTGTGCCATAGCTTCCATCTCTAGTATCGTTTTGTAGTCATGGTTGAAGGATTGATTCAGAATAACTTTTGCTAACCCAATTGCCTTTGTGGGCGCATTTACAAAACGTTTGGCGAAAGCCTTTGCGTCCTTTAGCGCATTTTCCTGGCTTACTATATCATATACTAAACCCATTTGCTTCGCTTCCTCAGCATAAACGCGTCGACCGGAAAAAATGAGTTCCTTCGCTTTTTGTAACCCTATCAGCCTCGGAAGAATATACATTCCGCCCCAGTCGGGAATAAGACCGATTTTTACAAAAGCCTGCAACAAAAAACCCTTTGGGGTTGCAAGGACAAAATCTGCTGCCAGAGCAATATTAGCACCAGCTCCCGCGGCAGCTCCATCAATCAACGAAATCACAGGTACTTCGATATTCAGTAAGTCCAACATTTTTTGGTGGTCGTCGCGCAGAGCTTCTCGTGCGAGGGCTGCCGATTTGAGCCGTGACCCCATACTCTTTACGTCACCACCGGCACAAAAAGCGCCACCAGCACCGGTAAGTATCAGTGCGCGGACTTCTTCGCCTGCTTTTTCTCGAACTGTTTTCAATGCAAGAGCTAACTCTTGTCGCATCACGGGGGCTAAAGCATTTCTAGCCTCTGGACGGTTTAAGGTAATGATTGCTATACCTTCATCAATCTGAAAGAGAATTTCGGTGAAATCCATAGACAGCTCCTCAATTTTTTGGCCTAAAATTAC